>MDSZ01065292.1_pt1 | contig 15668 bp, 13 predicted proteins | sample 811201 | NCBI WGS metagenome assembly MDSZ01 (sample SAMN05326647, study PRJNA326480) | marine metagenome | isolation source: seawater | place: Indian Ocean: North | collected 2010
AGGCGCCTCTGGTGTCGGACAAGCGGTATCGATTGTGGTGCAAGATTCCGTTGACCCACCACGCCAACTCAACCTGCACTACTGGGTTGGCTGCAAAGCCAGCGAAGCCATCGGTTGCACCGATTACAACTTTGACGGCCTCCCCAACGAGGATGAATACGAATTGGTCACGTTGTCTTCGCCAGAAACTCGAGCGGGCGGCCTCAACATCTTCGAAGGACTGATTGATGACTCAATGCTCTTGCACAAACAACGCGTTTCCTTCTATGTTTCAGGTGAGGACGAGCAAGACAATGAAATTGCCATGGGCAAAGGCCCTGTTTGCCCTATTTCGTCCATCACCTGCGGCGACCGTCCCGGCGAAGTCCTTCCAGATTGGGATGCTGACTTGGTGACCTACCACATCCGCCAAGAGTTCGAGCCTGAGGTCGACTTGGGCAATTCGTCCATCCTCGGACACGACGATTACGAACCCCTCCACCCGGGCGTTCCATACACGGCCCAAATCAAGCTCAGTGATATCAACGGGTGGCAAGACATCCAATACGTTCAGGTCGCCCTTGGAGGTGATTTCGATGACGATGAATCGTCATTGTTCATTTCCCTCGCTGAAGGAGTCGATGGGCTTCCAAAGGCGGTTATGGCCTCTGGCTCGGACAACATCGCCGTCTCTAATCTCTACTCAACGGTCAGCCTTGAGGACGGTAGTGATTCGGTGATCATCATTCAGGCTCGCTTCCAACTCACCTGGATGTTCCCCGAAGCCTACGATACTGACGGTGAATCCCACTTCCTCCCCCGAATCAAGGTAACGGATATGCCTTGTAACGACAACGAAATTGTGCCGTGTTTTGAGGTTGAGGAAGGCTTGGGCGATGACTGGTGGAGTCTTGACAACGATTTCCGATTTGACACCGAGTCGGGGAAGATTCGAGCCATCGAATTGCGTAACAGCGAAAACCACTACAACCCTGAGAATTTCGAAACCATCATTGGAGCCGGACAAGCCCTGCGGGTTTCAGGCCGTGTCCTGTTTGCCGAAGACGAAACGCCGGCGCCACCGGGTACTTTTGACGTGGTGTTTGGCGACTTTGAGAACAACTGGCGCACATCGACACGAGAAGATGGGGAATTCAGTCTCGATCTACTCGTTCCTCCGGTTCGGTCGGGTCGGCTTGACCTACGTTTGAGCATGGATGACATGCCCGGTCTTGCACTTGACGAGACGGCCTTTTCCCCGAGGGTCCGCCTTGCGGTTGACAACGCCCGGCCCACCATCGACAGCATCTCTCTCAACGGTGTTCCTCAAGGCTCTCCAATTTCCATTGGGGACGCCAGCAACCTCGAGGTGATTCTCATCACCAATGATGAAAATGGCTTTGATATCAACGAAGCAGCAGTGCTTCACTATCGTGTTAAGGCGGGCGAGGCAGAGATTTCTCGTGGCAGCGTTTTGTTGCCCGACATCACGCCGTTCGGACAGCAGTTCTTCTGGAGCGGTTCTCTTGATTTGACCGATTCAGGAGCAACGACCCTGCTCCCCTCCTACGCTGTAGACGTGTGGGTTTCCGGTTCCGACGAAGCCGGTAATCCCTACGATACGCTCTCCAATTCGATGGCAGAACCCTTTGCATCGTGGCCGCTGGCTTTGGTCGGTCCTCGCATTGACTTGCAAGACGAATCCACCACGCTGCAGTGGGATGTTCCAAGCCCCTACGTGGGTGATACCGCCACGATGGTGGTGCAGACCACCAACCTTGGAGGCAACGGCGATGTGTCCTTTGCCCTCCAAGAACTCGTCGACGGTGGATTCTGGTCCACGGTTTCGATGGTGGAAGTTGAGGCCACGGCCGGAAATCCAGTTTCGGTTTCATTGCCTGTCGTCGCTGAAGCCTCTGCTGGTTCAAGCCTTGATTACCGAGTTATCGTGTTGGTTGACGATGTCGAAATGGACCGTCATACGGTGGACTCGTTACTCATCAAAGAAGAGACAGTGCGTGATGGAGAAGCCTTGACGCAACAGCTTTCTGCAGATGTGTTCAGCGTTTCGCTTTTCGTCATCGCCCTTGCATCCGTGTCCTTTGGCCTCTACGCGATGGTGCTTCGTCGACGCATGCTCGCACCGGAATCTGAGGAAGAAATGGCTGACCAAACCGAAGTGGTCGCCGAGGAAATGAAAGCGGCCAAGACCGTGCCCCAACTTGCTCAACCTCCGGCCCCAACAAGCCCGATCCCCCCTCCGCCCACGGGTCCAGACCGGTCCCGTCCGGCTCCAGTTCCGCCATCCGGTCTTCCAGAGGGTTGGTCTCAAGAACAATGGAATTCATACGGCTGGCAATACATTGACGCACTCTCCAACAAATGAGGGAACCCCACGTGTCGGACGAATCCGTTGACGGTTTGGTTACGCTGACCGAGCGTACGGTGAATTTGATCAAGCAACTGAACATGCCGTTGGTCGAAGTCTCGCTGGTGTTGCAAAAACACATCAATCAACTGATGCAAACCTTGAGCCAGCATTTGGCTGCCACCGGTCAAACCGTGAGTGAACGCGTGCATACGCCCTGGCCGTTGGCGTCACCCGGTGCGGCGTCTTCTTCGAACTTTGCCTTGGAGAAGGTAATGGACATCGTTGACCACCAGCGAATGGACATTCTTGATACCTTGATTCGCGTCACCCTCATCGAGATTGATGTCACCGTGGTTGAAGCGATTCTTGCCCTAAGGCAATGGGAGCATCTTGCACGCACGCAACTGGCTTCAGCGACCGGGCCGGGTCAACTCTTCTCTCCACTGGACGTTCCTGATGAGTGGTAAGCAGAGATTCAAAAAGAGACAGTACAAGGCGATGCTATGGGACGCCGTGCCCCGCTAACCTTTCTCTTGGTGAGCATGATGCTGGCCTGTGGTCTCTCGGGCTGTTTGGGCGACGATGCGCTTGATTTACTTCCAGAAAAGAAAGGGGTGCCCGGTGGGCTCACGCTGGCGTGTCTACGCAGCAGCATGTACACCTCAATGGTGATTGAAATCGACCACGAGCCGGGGTATCGTCCATTCAGCAGCAGCACGGACATGTTGGTTGACCGCTTGGAACAGGTGTGTGACAAACCTTCGGGTATTTCCGTTCGTTTTTCTGAAGTCTCCTTCAACCACGAAGGGGCGTGGTCTGCACAGGATGTACGAGACAAAGGCTGGGACACCAAAGATCAGTCTCCACGAGATGGAACCACGCTCTATTGGCAAATCCTTTTCCCCGCTGGGACCTATGATTCTGATTCCGTTTTGGGTGTGGCTGTTGATGCCTCCACGGTGGCCTTGTTCAGCGATTCCATCGAAGAGGCTGACGGCCCCTTCGGTCGTCCTTCGGTCGAGGATGTTGAAAACAGTGTTCTTGTTCACGAAGTTGGACACTTGCTCGGCCTGGTCAATTTGGTCTACCAATCCCCTGCCGACCATGAAGACGATGAGCACCCTGGACACTCTAACAACGAGGATTCTGTCATGTATTGGGCTGTTGAATCCTCGGATATTTCCAACTTCATCTTTGGCGATTTACCCAATGAGTTTGATGCCGATGACCTTGCTGACTTAGCAGGATTGGCCGATGGAAGCATTGCCATCCGCGATCAACTTTGGTCCTGAACCTGGCCCATCACAGAAACGGCGTCTCGCCATGCATCGAAGATGGACCACAAATAGAGGCCAATCCACAGGATTACGGTAAAGGCCAACGGAATTTGCAAGAACGACCACTCAAACCCTCGACGGTGTTGTCGATTGAAGTGTTGGCCCAAAAAGAGGAATGGAACGGCCGCAAGCAAAGCGGCGACCAAAGGCCGCAATGCTCCCCATGTGCCGACACCAAAGGTGATTTCTCGCCAGATTTCCTTGACGATGCGGACCGGAAGGATACCATTGCGAGCGGAATCGGATTCGGGGGAGAATTGAACCACCAACTCCTCTTCCATGGTCGTCGGTGTGCTTTCCTATTTGTCAAGATGACGCAGGCAAACCGGGAGGATGTATCAAAAACCTGTGCGATGCTTCTCTCCCATGGGCACGGATTATTCTGTCCTCTTGACCGGGTTTGAGCCCTTTGGCGGTCATGAAACCAACATCAGTCAAATCGTTGTGTTAGCGATGGCGGGGTCTCGAACACTGACCTGCCCGTGGACAGGTTCGCCCCTGCGTGTCCATGTCGAAACCGATGTGCTCTCTGTGGATTCAAAGGGTGCGCAACGAACATCGGAACGACTTCACCAAGGCGAACGTTGGGATGCGATTCTTCATGTGGGTCTCTGCGACGCTTGCGAAGTACCACGAATCGAGCGTCTGGCACAAGACAAATTGCACATGCGTTTGCCAGATAATGCCGGTCGCCAAGTGCTTGGTGCCACCATCGATGATGCGGGCGATCGTGGGTGTTGGGTGGACCCGACCGTTTGGGTGACTGAACGTTTCCCATCAACCTACACTATTTCCGTGGATGCTGGCGCATATTTGTGCAATGAAACATACCATGCCACGCTCAAGGCCTTGTGCGAGGTGGAAGGTTCCACGCCGTTTCCATCTCCTGCTCTCTTCTTGCATTTGCCTGGCGAAAATCACCTGCAAATCAGCGAAGCTGAAGACTTTGTCATGACCTGCCTTGCTCACCTCTTGCGTCCCTATCCCGTGGACCCCGTCCATGTAGTTGCGGCAGCCGTTGGTCAACCCGATGGCTACCTGGTCGCGCGTCGCAGTCTTGACGAAACTGAGGGTGGATGCTGGGAGTTTCCCGGAGGGAAATGCGAGGTAGGGGAGAACTGGAAACAAGCGACAGCCCGTGAAATACGAGAAGAACTTGAACTCGAGGTGAAGCCCCTCCACCCCCTTGGTTCGTGGTACCGTATCAGAGGTTCAGACGCTTTTGTCATCCATCTTGTGTCCTGCACCCTCGAGGATGCGGTTGAACCATCTCTTTCCGTTCATGATGCGTACGAATGGATATCGGCATCAGGTGATGCTTCGTTGTCATGGGCGGGCCGAGACGGAGAGATGAACGCATTTTTGCAGCAACACATCAAACCCATGTTGCCGACTCACCATCATCATTCATCGAACGCTCATCGTTGATGTGCCGTGGAACTTGACTTCTACCGGGGTGCCATGTGGCTGCTTGTAACCAATCGGCCAAGCCATTTCCAATGATGCTGATTTCAAACACACCTCCAACCGGTCGGTCGCCAGGTATGGGGAAGGCGATTTTTCCGGCCACTGCAGCCTGTCGGGAGATCTGAAACGTGGTGGATTCCTCGTTCATGTTCAGTGACATGGCATCGAGAGCCGTATCGAGAATCCGTTGTTCGTGAAGTTGGGTGAGAAACGTGGACAATGAGAGGTCTTCAAACGACCATTCGTGATTCGATGCATGTCCGAACGAAGGTTCACCAGGAACCTCCCCGATTTCGACTTCCGGAAAGAGAAGTTGGAGGGCAGCGAACACTTTCTGAGGTGAATCGGCCCCGGAGAGGACGGTGCGTACAATGGTTGAGAATCCTTCACCCGTTCCCGAGAGCCGGAGACGCGAGCCTTCCATGATTCGGGGACGGGTTGCTCCTCAAAGAACATGCGGCCAATGTCCTTGTTTGGCGAAGAGGTGAAAACTGGCTCGGTTCAGCCTCTTCCATGGATGGGGATGCGGTGCCGACAGTGGCTACGGTCATTCCAGTTCTGAATGAAGCCCTGTTCATTGAACGGTGCCTGATGAGTTTGCTCAATCAGTCGCTTGCTCCTTCCCGCCACATGATTTTGGTGCTCGATGGCGGTTCCAACGATGGCACCGTTGAGATTGTTCATCGCATCATGACCGAACACCAAGGCGAGCAGTGGCCCCGCTTGGTGTTGGAAAAGAACCCTCAACGTACCGTTGCACATGCTCGAAACATTGCGCTCAAGGTGTTGCCTGATGGCGTCAAATTCATGGTGGAAATGATCGGTCATGCGACGGTTGGACCCGACCATCTAGAACAACGTCTCCAAGCATGGCATGAGTGCGAAGCCAACGTCGCAGAAGGGTTGGCTGGCGTTGGCGTTCGGGTCGTTGAGGACGAACAACAACGAACACGTGTCGGGGATTGGGTGGAAGGAGCACTGGCTTCACCTCTCGGTCGAAGCGGCGGCCAATTCAGCCAATTCAAAGCTCTTGAACCGACGAAAGTGCCGGCCTTTGTCATGCATCGTCGTGAAGCCTTGATGGCGGTGGGTGGTTGGGATGAGGCCTTCATCACAAGCCAAGACAGTGACCTTTCTATGCGCCTTCTCAAGGCAGGTTTCCATCTTTATCGGCACCCCTTGCCCACCGTGAGCATGCACAAGCGAAACGGCCTGCTCCGTTGGTGGAAAATGGGACATCGGTATGGGTTTTGGAGGACAAAAGTCCTCCTCAAACATCCAAAAAGGGCCCAGTGGCAAGAATTTTTGCCGCTCGTTGGGCTCTTGGGTTCGGCGTTGCTCATCGCCTTGAGTTCTCCATGGGCCACGCTTCCGTTGGGTCTCTACGGGATTGCCTTGTTCGCCGGTGGATGTTTAGAGGCCTGGCGACAACAACGCCCCTCTTCCTTGGTGGGCGTGCCGCTTTGTTTGTTCATGCTCCATGCGAGTTTTTCGATTGGTCTCCTCGACGGTTTGGTCCGAAAAGGCCGCTATCCCAGCGACCGTGGATGAACACAAGAAGCCAATAGATACATGAGGGCCTTGGAAAAACAGGTGGGTGAGGCACATGGCAGAAAACAAGGGCCTCACGAATCGGAGTTTGAGTGCACTGCCACTCCTCTTGATGGGGGTGACCCACCTTTCCCTTCCTCCTTTGCAGACCATGTTTGAATTGGAGCCCGGTTTGATGTACGGTTGGTATGTCTTCGCTTTCCTTCTTTGTGTGGTGGTTTATCGCCGGACCGGTGTTGTCAAAGACCACGAATACAACAGGGCCAAGGCCATGCGTAAAATCAAACATGTCTACGAGGCTGAAGAAGCGGGAGTCTGGTCCAAAGATGTCGCTCTTGACAGCACCATGGACCAGCAAACCCAGTTGGGCTTGTCACGTTCGATTTCAGAAATTTCTGGAGAGGCTCCCGAAATGGAATTGGATGATGAAACTAAGGTTGAGGTTCGGATGCTCAGTGAGGCGGACCACATCGTGAGGGCCAACGCTCGAATCAGCGGCAGTTCAAGTCTTGACGAAGAGGCCATCACGGGAACCATTGGCGCACAGAGGAAGGTCGGACCGATGGATCGTTTCCTCGACTGGCTCTTCGGCCTGTTTGGCTTTGATAGTCGTGCAGACCGTGAGGCTGAACGCCAAGCAAGACTGCGACAAGCAGCGAGTTCAGCACCGGTGACGGCCCAGCGCCCCGTGGCGCCTCTTCGCTTGAACAAGGCCAACGACGACTCGGAAGTCAACATGACTTCAATGAGCGATTCCGGCGGTGTTGAAACGGTCATGACCACCTCGGGGATGGTGAAAACCGACGGAGATGGGGCCCAGCAAATCAAGCAAGTTCCTGAGGTATCAGAATCCTTGGAGAGCATGGCCATGATGGGTCAATCGCCCTCTGTTTCCGCTAAAATTGCAACCGCAGGCCCCGTTTGTCGAGGTTGTTCAGCACCGGTCAGTCCCACCGAGCGATTTTGCCCGCATTGTGGTCTCGACCTTTGAGAACAAGGCGTGAGGTTCAAAGCAGGTCCCTCATCGTGTTGAGCGAGGACGGGGCCATGACAGACAAACGAGACTACTACGAAGTCTTGGGTGTTGAGAAATCAGCCACGGCCGGTGATTTGAAGAACGCCTTTCGACGATTGGCACGAAAATACCATCCCGACAGGAGTACGGAAGCCGACGCTGAGGACCGATTCAAAGAGATTCAGGAGGCCTATGCGGTCCTCTCAGACGACCAAAAGCGTGCTCAATACGACCGTTTTGGTCATGATGGACCTCAAGGTTCACCGTTTGGGGGCTTTGGCGGCGGCATGAACATCAACCTCGAGGATATTCTCGGTGGTGATTTCTTCTCCTCTTTCTTCGGAGGGGGTTCTCGGCGACGACAATCACGTCGCGGGAACGATATCCTCCTCCGACATACAGTTGACCTCGAGGATGTGTATCTTGGCAGTGAACAGGAACTGGTCCTCGACCTCCCCGAGCCTTGTTCGACATGCGATGGAACGGGTGCAAAAGACGGTGAACTCAAGACCTGTTCTTCCTGTTCTGGTCAAGGTCAGGTTCGTGTTCGTCAACAAGTCGGTCCGTTCATTCAAGAATCTGTTCAACCCTGCCAGGATTGTGGTGGACGTGGAAAGGTCGCAGAGCAACCTTGTGCGGACTGCGACGGCCGTGGCCAAGAGATGAAATCCAACACGTTGAGGTTCAACGTTCCAGAAGGTGCTGAGGCAGGCACGCGTCTTCGAATGCGTGGTAAAGGCGAACCTGCCCCTCGAGGTGTTGGCGAACCTGGTGATTTGTTCATTGAACTTGAGATTGAACCGCACCGCTGGTTTGAGCGGTCGGGGTCTGACCTGATCATGTCCTTGCCCTTGGGCTATGCTGACCTTCTCTTGGGCACCACGATTGAACTGGACCACCTTGATGGGAAATCGCTACAAATCAAGGTACCCGCCTACTCAAATTCCGGCGAAACCATCGAAATCCGGAAGCGCGGGTTGCCGAGGCAACGCGGTGGAGGTCGCGGGGATGTCGTCGTTTTGCTGAAGTTGCACATGCCGAAGAAAGTCCCTAAGTCCACCAAGAAAAGTCTCGAAACTCTTCGTGAATCGCTCTCTCCCGAGGACACGGAAAAAAGCATTCTTGAAGATACCAAAGAGCGACGTCGCTCATGACGTTGATTCGCTTCGCACCAACGACTCTGGGATTCGTGCTGCAAAGGGCTCTCCGTCCATTCGTCCATTGAGCTCAAGGTCAACCTGTGCGGCTGTACCGCTCAATTCGACCACCAGATAGGTCCGATGACCCGGGCCCATGGTGTCGAGGAACACTTCCTCACCTTGGAACAGGAAACGTGGTTCGACATGAACCACTTCATACGGTTCTCCTTCCGGTGCATCAAAACGAAGGGCGGCCAAATCCCAAGTTCCGTTGATGACGTGGACGCCGACCACAATCGGCCATGCGCCTTCCTGGTTTGCGAGCCGTTCATCAACGCTCCAGACGGCCAAAGCGACATCTTCCGTTCGATGTTCGAGTCGCTTTGGTCCCCACGCCTCCAGACCGTCCTGCCACGCCAGTTGAGCAACTGCGTGAAGCGCTTTGGCCATGTCGGTTCGGGCTTGTTTGACGTTGCTCTCACCACTGTCAAGGCGGGATGTATACCAAGCAAGCCGTTGCTTCTTTTCCGCAACAGATGCTGCATAAGACCGTGATCGCTGAACATGGACGCCGAGGTAAAGGACGGGCAGGAGGAACAGGACCCCCATGAACCAGCGTGCGATGTTGCCCCAATACACGGCATCATCACTTGGTGGGAACCACGGCTCTTCACCCTCATCGATGAGGGAATAAGACGGTTGAAGGACATAACTTCGAGGTTCAACATCCTCGCCCCAGAGGTGAGGGGTGGCCTCTGAAGCGTTTTGGAATCGGATTTGGAGGTAATGGGTCCCTCGTCCAACTTGCAACCCAATTTTGAGTTGGTCGCCTATCGGACGGGTGATGTCCGTCGCCAGTGTTTCTGAGGTTGTTTGGTCGATGTCCCAGAGTTGTAATTCAAGGCCATCTATTTCTCCATCAACGACGAACTGGACGAAGTGGATTGAATCCTCCCAACCGTCGACAACAATTCGGTACGTGTCCGTTGTATCATGGACGGCCAATGTGAGTTCACCGCTCGCCGCCTCACTCAGGTTCACCACAGGCCAGGATGCGTTTTCGGTTTCCAAATCCTGAGGGAGATAAGAGGGGGCTTCCAGGCCGTTGGCGTCAGAAAAACTTTCCAGATTGACGTTCAAAGAGAACACGCTGGTGTTCACGACTTGCAGGCGCCCAACGCTCACATCTGGATAGGGGAAAACCGTGATTGAGTCGCCATCTTGAAGGATGCTTGGTGCACCTTTCACCCATGCACCGCTGAGCAACTGGTCAACGCTGATTTCAACGTCTCCGCCTTTGGCTTCGACCTTCAAAGCTTCCACCTCTGACCAGTCAAAGGGAGAAGTGGTGTTGGCGTGGCCGAGGACTTGGACGCCTTCGGTGAGGTTCAATCCTACCAGGGAATCGACAGGACGGTGGGGATGCATGAACGCCAAGGCACCCCAAATTGCATGGGCGTCATCCGTTGAGATTCGAGCCACGAACCGACCGTCATCCGGTGCGGTCCAGTACGCTGCTGTGGCGGTGGTCTGACCAATTTGTGAAAACATGCTGTTGGATGTGTGGGGGTCATTCAGCAACACTTCTTCAGCGGAGGTTTGGTGGTAGATTTGGAGTTGAACGGCGTGGGTGGTTGCGAGCCATTGCCATTCCAATGTATCGCCTTGTGAGGCGTTGAACACGAGGTGTTGGTCCTCAGAAGCATGGACTTCTCCCGTGTGAAGGGCGATTTCACCAACGGTGACACTGCTCTGGGAGGTCAGGTTCTCGGTTGTTAAATCAATGCAATCTGTTGGTTTCAAGCACGTTCGGAGTTGTGCCGACACGACGGCCGTTTCAGGCGATGGGCGGAGGGCATGTAACTCGTCGTTGTTGATGTTCCTCAGTATCATCAAGGTCATGGATTCGGCCGAGGTTGAGGACAAGCTGATGTCCAATGTTTCTGATTCTTCAACGTGGACACTGACCATCGATGCACCGTGGTTGGTGGTTGTTGTGTGGGTGGGGGTGTCGTCCACGACCACAGTACACGCACCACACGACCAAGACAAAAGAACGGACGTGTTGGCTCCAGTTTCGACCTGAACGGTCGTGTCTTGGTTCGGGGAGAGGTCAATGATGTTCATCCGCTCATCGAGGACCGTGTTCGCTTCACTTTGGGCCCCTGAAGTTGGAGTCAGCACCAGCATCATGAGCGCCGTGAGGAACACCGCTCGTGTTCTGCGGGAGGTCCAACCCATGATGTTGGGTAGAGGCGGGGTCTTTCAAATCCACCCCCGTTTAGGTTCAAACCCTTCAAGAAGCCAAGGCGTTAGCCCTGCTCATGGCCGATGTTTTGGGACGTACCGTCTTGCATCGGGAACGTTATGCACGAGTCTGGGGGCTCGGTGATCGGAAATCACCAGCCACCATCACACCCGCCCTGGTCCTCATGGAGGACGATCCGGCTCTTCCACTGGCGTACGCCGCTTTCACCACCTCAAGCACCGATGCTCTTCCCTCGACGCTCAGCCTTGTTTCTCGGTCCGCTTATGTCCCGCCTGAATTCGAGAAAAACGGCCCCGATTACGCAGTGAACCTTGGCCATGTTCTACCACCTTCCCTTGAAGATGCCAATGCTGGGGAAGTTCAGGGGACGTCCGCCCTTCTTCCGGTTTCGTGGCAGCGAATGAATCACGATGAGAGTCTAACCGACCAATCACTGGCGCCCGAAATTGTTGTTCTTACCGATGCCCTCCAACTTGCGAGCCAACCCGGTAAACTCCCGCTTGCTCTTCTCACCTTGAAACACCGTTTCCCCGGTGCTCTGTTGTGGGCGCCCGGTTTGGGGGGGCCTGACAACGTGGGTGTTCTTGCATCCATGGGTGTTGACTTGTTTGATTTGGCCCGATGCCGTGAGGCTGAAGCCAACGGTGTTTTGTTAACGGCTTGGGGGCCTCGTCTTCCCCTTGACCACGAGGAAACCACGTTGGAAGCACAAGCCTATCACTTCATGAAGGCCTTGGACGAAGTCCGCTCTTCAGTTGAACACGGAACCCTACGCGGACTGGTTGAAAAACAAAGTTTGTCCAGTCCGAGGCTTGTGGAGCACGTCCGTCGCCATCATGCTTTGATGCGTGAGCACCAGGGGAATTTGGCTTCCCATCGACCGTCCTCCACATTGTTTCCCTGTTATACATCCAACGCTCTGGTTGACCCGCTGATTGAAGATTGGGAGCGTTTCATGACCGAGGATTACCAAGCTCCGGTCAAGGTACGACAGGTGATGGTTCTCTTGCCGTGTTCGGCGAGAAAGCCCTACAGGCTCTCAAAATCCCACTCACAATTCTTCCGAGCCATCGCCTCAACCGGTTGCCATGAGGTGATGATGACGTCACCGCTCGGTTTGGTCCCTCGAGATTTGGAGGACGTCTGGCCAGCCGCAAATTACGACGTTCCCGTGACGGGCGATTGGTCGTCTGATGAACTCGCTCGTGTCCAACGAATGCTCGTCTCATTGGTGGCTCGGAGCGGTTACAAACGCGTCATCAACCACACAAACATGGACTTGGGTTTCTTGGACATCGAGGTGGTCAATACTCGAGAGGGTCAAGGCGCAACGCATTTTGATGCGCTTGGCCGATTGAGTGTCGCCGTCAAGGCTGCCGTGGCGGACTTTGAACTTCGAAACCAGAAAAACAGCCATCGATTGAAGGAGCAGTACATGAGCATCGCTCGAAAAACAACCGGCACGGATGCTTGGCTTGAGAAACTGGCCGTTAAAGGCAAAGTGCCTCGATGGCGTTTGGAACTCGACGGCACGCAAATGGCCGTTTGGTCCATCGACCGAAACGGCTTTTCCTTCTCGCGGGCGGCCATTGATTTGCTTCATGAACATCAAGCTCTGCCCGCCGTTCATCTCAAGGAAGATGTGGCTTGGCGAGGTGATGTGTTTGCTCAGATGGTCTTGAGTTATGATGCATCCATTCGTCTGGGCGACGATCTTCGTGTCCTCCAAGCCGGTGAAGTGGTCGGTTTAGCCAGAGCCGTAGCCCATGGTTGGGAATGGGGTGGGACGCCAGGAACCCTTGCGAAATCCCACCAACGAAAGAAAAAGCGCTGAGCGGGTCCTCGGCTCCTCTCTGGCGGAGTGATTAAGAAGGGGAGATAAGTCGGAAGGCCGCTTGGTGGTGTGATATGGCACGAATGTACAAGTCCCGAAAAGGTCAGAGCGGCTCTTCTCGCCCTCACGTCAAGGAAGCCCCAGAGTGGTCAAACACCGACAAGGATGCAGTGCAGTCCCTCATTCTCGACCTTGCTAAATCCGGTCTTTCCACCGCTGAAATTGGAACCGTTTTGCGAGACAAGCACGCCGTTCCGAATGTTCGTCTCGTCCTCGGCAAGCGCATTGGCCAAGTTCTCGCAGAGAACGATATGGTCGCCACCTACCCAGAAGACATGATGAATTTGATGCGACAAGCTGTGGCCATCATCAATCACCTTGGCTCCGGCAACCACAAGGATATTCACAACAAGCGAGCGCTTGAAATCACGGAAGCTAAAATCCGCCGTCTTGCCTCGTATTACATCGCAGAGAAGCGCCTCCCAAGCGACTGGCGCTACAAGCGAGACGAATTGCGCCTGATGGTTGAGTGAGCGATTTTTCGCCACGAACACCTTCATGAGGAACCCGGCGTTCCTCTGTATCGTTCCCATGCGAGATGTGTTCACCTCACCGATTTTTTCACCGGTCTCCTCGGTGCTCATTTCGTACGCTGAACGTATCAAACACGCCGACTTGGTTCACATCAGCGCCCCGGCTACGCTCGATGGTGTCCTGGCTCTTGGCCAACTGGAAGCCGCTTGTTTGGACCTTGGTCTGAAGTACCGTCGTCGACTCTACACGCCCCGTCACCATCTCCCAAGAGATGCACAGCCAGCATGGACAGAGGAAGAAAAAGGGCTCACGGTCATTGCTGACGTCGAAGAAGCGACATGGGAGGTAAACGACCGACCAGAGACCTCGCATGTTCACCTTGTTCCGTTGAACACCAGCATCGAAATGGGCGAGAAAAACAGACGATTGAGCGGGGCCCTCGACCCTGTGGTTCAGGCAGGTGCGCTCGCTGCCTGGTTGGCACCCAACGGACGTCGCGTTCGGAAAATGCGGCCTTATATTTCGCTGGGATTGTGGTTGCGTGGCGCCTTGGATGCCAGCATGGACCCGGTCCACACCACGATGTTGAATCATCTCAAAGAAGAGGGTTCGGTGCGCATTGTCCCCCTTCCCGAAGTTGATGCTCCATCGCCGGGAATGATTCCCGGTCTTTCCGAACGACAATTGAAGCGCTTGGCCAAGGTTTGGCCAAAGATGGATGTTGACCAGCGGAGCCTCGCCCTGAGTGAACTCATTCTTCCCTGTCTGATGGAAAAAGAGATTTCTACGCCACGGCTTGAAGAGTTGGTTTGGCATAGGATGGTTGTTGGTGATGCTCCAATGGACCTTGCCAGCCAAGCACACGCCATCAAAAAAGAATGGCCAGAAGATGAAACAGCCTCGAAATTGTTCGCCTCTTCGCTTCTTGACGGATGGTTGAGTTCGGGTTTGCTCAAGGCCGGTGAATGAGCGACGGATTCAAACCGTGGGGGTCCCTCGCCCGTACATGGCGATTGAGCGATTGCTGACGGGAAGTATCCAGAATCAAATTCAAGAGTTGATGTCAACCGAGGACTTGGTGATTGAAGCCTTTAGGGACTTGGTGAAGGATGAACTCAAGACACACATTCGCGCGAAAGTGGATGAAGATCCCGAATTGAAGGCCGAAATTAAAGAGGCCGTGGCGTACTATTTCCATTCCAAAGCACGCAGTATTTACGCTGAACTCAAGGCCACACGAGCGGCCACTCGGCTTGGGCTTCGTCTTCTGCCCGATGAATTGCAGGGAGAAGTTGGTGAAGCCTTAGTGACCTTGTTTGAGAAGGAACTCGGTGCGCTTCTTGAGAAGGCACTTTGACCGGTTTTTTCTCACGGATAAGAGTTGAAGTTATGAGCCACTGGCTCTTGGCTTGGTTGAGAACCAATGCGACAAGCCTTTCTTCTCACATTTGTTCTCATGCTGACGGTCATGTCACCGTTTCTTTCTCATGTGGAAGCGGCATCATCAGATGATACGTTGGTGTGCTGTGATGCAGCACCGGTTGAACTCTTCCTCATCGGTAGTGAATCCAACAAACGGTTGACGCCCTTTGTCGCTGATTTAGCAGAGGATCCCCAAAGTGTAGGGGTTGAAACCTCCATCTCTTCCCAGGAAAGCATCGGTCGCTGGCTCCTGCCGAACACATGGGCCGGTACGGTTCCCTCCTCAACGTGGGCGTTTTCCATCAATTACGAGGTTGCAAATGCGGCAGGCGTCCAACTCAACGCGACGGTTACCGTGAGTGTCGGCTCCAAGAGTTTCAGCGCAGAAACCGAACCTGGCTCGTCCTTCCTCGCTCAAGGTACGGGTTCGCTTAATTTGGACATCGATGTGGAGTCCTTCACCACCAGCGGTTCTTCCAATATCGAGGTGGAATTGACGGTGCAAACGGTGCTGTTCAGTGTTCCCGGTGCGGACGCTAAACTGGAATTCTTCTGGGGTAGCGAGTCGGAGGATTCGAGCATTGAAGCCACCATTCCACTGCTGGATATTTTCATGGTCGAACCAGAGGTTGAGGGCTCCGATGTCTACCTTGCCGTTCGCTTGGATTCACCTTGGGGATTGACCACCCTGGCCATGGCGGAATCGATCACCCTGAAAGTAAACGGAAACCCTGTCTCCGGCGACCCCAT
>MDSZ01022982.1_pt1 | contig 15665 bp, 14 predicted proteins | sample 811201 | NCBI WGS metagenome assembly MDSZ01 (sample SAMN05326647, study PRJNA326480) | marine metagenome | isolation source: seawater | place: Indian Ocean: North | collected 2010
AAAATAAACCCGAAGCAGTAATAACCAAAGGGACTATCATTGGAGATATTAGTAGTGCCATAATAGGCCTTCTATATGGCATTTCAGACCGACTTAGTCCTATAGCTGCTAGAGTCCCAAAAGATGTAGCAAGAAATGTGGCTCCAATTCCAATAATAAAACTATTTTTAATTGAACGTATCCATTGAGCATTTTCCCACAAATCAGTCCACCAACCTTCTTTTGCTTCTGGGGCAACCATACCATTTTTTAAAATATCCCAATACCACCTCGTGGAGAAAGCTTCCCTGTCAAATGCAAGCATTCCTGGAGTAAAACTAAAATATGGTTCTTGATTGAAACTGAGGGGAACTAAAATAATAATGGGTACAATTAAAAATAAAAAAATTAAACAGCATATTCCTCTAAATGTGTAAAACCATAAAACCTCCAATGATGGAGAATAAGGTGGCAAAGGTAGACGATAGTTTCCAGAAGAAAGCCAAATAGAAATTTGACCAAGAGAAAAACCAATTATAGCCATTAAAATGCTATAGGAAAAACCTGCAAAAAAGTAGCCTCCTATACCCAATGTGGCTGCACAAAAGATACGAGATAGATTTACCTCTTTGATTATAACAATTGAAAAACTACTCAATATTGAAAACAATAATGCAAATGCAAATATTAAAATCAGAGCTAATTCCATATTCCCTCTAGCACTTAAAAATCCAATAAAAGCGCCATATATTGCACACCAGAACAAAGTAAAAAGTAATGGTGGTTTTGGAGGAATATATTTATAATCTGACATAATTGATTAACCTAATTTCATGTTATCAATCCCGACAACACGGTCATAAATCCAAAAAAGAAATAAAACTATAACTAGTAAGACTATGCCCATTCCTGCTGCCAAGTTCCAATTTAAAGATTTCCTCATATGAAAATCAATAAAGTTCGAAATCATTTGGCCATCCTGACCTCCAACTAATGCAGGAGTGATATAATAACCAATTGCCAAAATAAAAACTAAAATAGCTCCTGCTCCAACACCAGGTATTGTCTGAGGAACGTATACTCTCCAGAAAGCTGTCCAATTAGTTGCTCCCAGAGATTTTGCTGCCCTTACATAAGAAGGTGAAATTGTTTTCATAACAGAATAAATGGGCAACACCATAAAAGGTAATAAAATATGAGTCATGGCAATAAGAACGCCTGTTTTATTGTAGATAAGTGAAAAGCGATCTTCGTCTTGCGCAAAACCAAAAACAACAAAAAGGTCGTTCATAACACCCTCACCTTGAAGCATCGCAATCCAAGCCGTCGTTCTTACCAACAATGACGTCCAAAATGGCAGAAGAACCAGTATAAGAAGTAAATTAGATGTACGTAAAGGCAGTGAGGCCATTAAATATGCTATTGGATAACCAAGTAGCAATGTAGCAATTGTTACAATCAATGATATTTCTAAAGTTCTAAGGTATAATTTAACATGTATTCTTCTCTTTTCGTCTTGTAAACTTAAACTACCATCAGCATTAAGTTTATAATCTAAAGAGGCGGCAATATATCCAACAGTAAAAACATTTGAAGAAACTTTCATTGCTTGCCAAGTTTCAAGTTTACTCCACTTTTTCTTTAACTTTTTCATTGACTTTTTATAGGGTGCTTTAAGTTTATGAGCTTTTTTTGCTGAAGAAGTAAATAAAGACCTTGTTCCAGACAATTCTCGATTAACTCGAGTGGCAACTTTTCCAATTGTTTTGTTTTTCCTAGCATTAACTAGATCTTTAACCAATGCAGCGTACATTTCTTCTGAAGGCTCTGATTTCCCATCCCAATCTTTAAGCGCCAATGAAGTTTCTGGCATCAAATTGGAAAAACGAGTGTCATACACACCCTGCCACAACAATAAAAGAATTGGTAAAACAAATAATACTATAAGGAAAATTAATAATGGAGAAACTAATCCGAAAGCTCTCAACCTACTCTGAAAGAGAGACTGTTGTAATTTCTTTTTTAGAGGAGTTCCATCTGCAGCTTTGAGCGTTGGTAAATTAGTATCCATTTGATTTTGGTGTGTAGATAAGGGAGGAAAAAATGTCCCTCCCTTATTAATATTATTAGTTAGCTAACCAAGCATTAAAACGCTCGTTTAACTCATCTTGGTTATCTGCCCACCAAGCATAATCGTTCTGAATAGCATTTTTAAAGTTTGCTGGGTCAGTTGGCATATGTGGTGCCATCTTTAGATCAGGTTGATTATGATAAGAACTAACCAATGCGGCAGAAGACATTCTAACTGGACCATAAGAAATCCAAGAAGCCTGTGCAGCCAATTGCTCTGTAGCAGTTGAGAAAGCTAAAAAGTCCATTGCTAAATCTTTGTTCTTAGCTCCTTTAGGAATTGCCCACAGGTCAATATCATAAACTTGGCCATCCCAAACAATTGTAAAAGGTTTACCTTCAGCAGCGACAGCGTTAAATATTCTTCCGTTATAAGCTGTTGTCATTGCAACTTCACCGTCTGCCAATAATTGAGGTGGCTGAGCGCCAGCTTCCCACCAAACAACATCATCCTTAATTGTGTCCAATTTAGCAAATGCACGATCAATACCCTCTTCAGTTGAAAGTACAATGTATACATAATCAGCAGGAACTCCATCTGCCATTAATGCCATTTCTAAATTAGGTTTTGGTCCTTTTCTCATCCCTCTTTTGCCTGGAAATTTTTCAAGGTCAAAAAAGTCAGCCATTGTTTTAGGTCCATTAGGCATCTTTTCAAAATCATATGCAAAGATTGTTGACCAAACAATATTTCCAACAGCACATTCTGTTATGGTGTTAGGAATAAAATCATCTGCTGCTGGAGTTCCATCAGATCCTGCTGGTAAAATTGATGCATCAATTTCTTCCAGTAAGCCTTCGTCACAACCACGAACTGCATCAGAAAGTTCAAGGTCTACAATGTCCCAAGTGACATTACCTGCTTCAACTTGAGATTTTATTTCTGCTAGACCTCCACCATAATCTTCAGAAACAACCTGATGACCTGTCTTAGCTGACCATGGCTTATGATATGCCTCGACTTGAGACTTTGTGTATGCACCACCCCAAGATACCGCAGTAATTGAACCTGCTGAAGCTGCACTTACAAATAGTGCTGCACCAGCAACACCTATTACTATTGACTTGAGTTTCATAATTATCTCCTCATTAATTAAACTCATTAACTCACACCTAAATTTAATAAAATTAAACTTTAGGCACTTATAAAGTAGTTTGTGATCTTTTGCCACATTTCTACCTACTTATATCATGCATCCAGAGCATGACAATCCTTACTATCCCAACTTAAAACAATTTTTTGGCCAACTTTTATATTTTTATTCGTATTTGAATTTGGAAGTTTTACAATAAAGCCCTTGTTTTCACTAACAGACATGCGACATCTAACATGGTCACCGTGATAAATAAGTTCCTCTACAAATGCATTAACTTTGTTAATATATTTACTATTTAAATGAACGCGTTCAGGCCGAATCGATACTGTTGTTTTTGACCCGACATCTCCACAGTTAACTTTTTGGGCTTTAATTTTTATATTACCTGAAGTGTTAACGATGACTTGATCTTTTTCAATTTTTTCTACAGTACCTATAAATTTATTATTTTCCCCTATAAACTGTGCAACAAATGAATTTTCTGGTTTTTCATATAATCCATCAGGCGTAGACAGTTGTTGAATTTGTCCATCATTAAATACCGCTATCCTATTTGACATTGTTAATGCTTCAGATTGGTCATGTGTTACATAAACAACCGTAACTCCAAGTTTTTCATGCAATTGCTTGATTTCATATTGCATATGTTCTCTAAGTTGCTTATCCAAAGCTCCTAATGGTTCATCCATCAAAACTAATTGAGGATCAAAAACCAAACTTCTAGCCAAAGCTATTCTTTGCTGCTGACCTCCAGACAATTGAGCAGGTTTTCGATTTTCAAATCCAAGCATTTGAACCATTTCTAGAGCCCACTTTATTTTATCTTCTCGATCTGTCTTATTTATTTTCCTCACTTCTAATGGAAAAGATAGATTTTCTGCAACACTCATATGAGGAAACAAAGCATAGTTTTGAAAAACCATTCCAATTTCTCTTTTATGAGGGGGAATATTATTAATCGGTTTCCCTGCAAGTAGTATCTCACCATGAGTAGCTGTTTCAAAGCCTGCAAGCATCAGTAAGCAAGTCGTTTTCCCTGAGCCGGATGGACCCAACATTGTTAAAAATTCACCTTTTTTAATTGTTAAGTTTAAGTCTTTAACAACCAGCGTCTCTCCATCATAGCTCTTCTGGACTCTTTCAAACGCTACAAAAGCATTGTCTTGATTAGCCAATTCTTACCTTCCCAAAATGATTTAAACTAGTATTAAATTTATTAGATTTAAAACACACTTTTTAAATGAACTTCAGTAACTAATCAAATAATTAAAGAAAAAAACAAATTTTTCATAAGCAAATCAATCTGAAACTATTGATTTGGCTCTATAATCCAATAAATATTTTTTGGAAATTAAATACATGAATATATATATATATATCAATTGTTAGTTTTGAAATCGGAATCACCAAGAATCAATTATGTTTCTTGTTTTCTGATTTTGAGTTTTTTAGATGCCTAACTTTTATCCAGCATTCTTTATCTTGAGACACATAAAACCATTGCCCAGCTGACTTAACTAAAAATGTATTGTTATTAATCTGTTCAAATTGCTCAGAGTTATTTGCAATATTTAAAATTTTATTTTCACATGCCATAACTTTTTCGGTAAAACTTATAACCAAAGTGAAAATTGATAAAACCAACGTATATTTTAAATTCATAATAATTATTACTCCATGAATAGTAGTTTTTTCATGTAAAAATAAAAATAAGATGAAATATGGTTTTAAATTTGATTTTTATAAGATGAATTTCGACCGACATGCCTTAATTCAAGCAGAAATGGGGCAAATTTTAAAATTCATCATCATAAATTGGATTAGACCAGGCACGTTTTCCATGTTGATCAATAATGATAACCCTTGCCCAAGGACTGGAAACATTTTTAGGAAATTCTATTTCAGTTTTTGTCATGTCATTTCCATGAACAGAAATTGAAGCAGATCCATAACCAACAACTATTGCAGTTTTTATAGGCGAACTTTCTATCAAAACACCTGTTTTATCTATTTCTATATTTAAGAAATTTGGTCCTTGGGATGAAAAATATTCACCTTTTTTTAGTGCTTTCAATAATAAATTAGGGTCATTCTTCTCGGCTTTTACCTGAACCCAACCTCCAAAAAAATCATTCGATTTAAAATGAGCATCGTCTGTTGCAATTAAATTAAGCTTTTTACCTTTAGACAGAAGCAAATCCAAAGTGTGAAAACCATCAGGACGATCACTATCAACAGCACATCCGTGATTATAAACTTCCACGCAATGGGCAGCAGAAATACTCTCTGCATCTGATAACGTCATACCTGACCATTGAGGGTGAGCAATTGCAACAAAAGCGCCGCCATCTCTGCACCTTTTTGCTAACGCAGGTCCTGATTCTTGTTTTATACAGGGAGTAAAATCAGGTGAATTAGATGGTTTAAAATTAACTTCCAGTCCTACTGCTAATAAATGCCAAATCTGTCCATTTTCCATAGCCCCAGAATGAACTTCTGCACCAAGTATTGTCGTGAAGTTTTCATCCCAAAAATTTTTTGTGTCTACAATAGGGTAGCCATAAAGGCCAACAAAATGGTCGGTCAAAGATATAAAGTCATAACCTTCATCTTTATACTTTGCACATACAGCTCTTGGTTCTAAAACCCCATCAGAAAAAGTAGAATGAGTGTGAAGATTACCCCGAAAAAATCTCCCTGGTTTAGAAAATGCGAGTGGGATCATTATGTGTCAACCTTGAAGTGATTAATATAATTCATTTTAAAGTGAATTAAATTTGTAAAATTAATTATCTTTTTTAGTATCAAATCCACCAAAATCTTTGAATAAATTAGGGTTACCAAAAATATCTTTATAGTCTTTATTTCCACCCAACTCACCCCCTTGTAATGATTTTTCATCTACAGTTTCAACATTTTGCTGGAGTAATTTTAATTGATCTGAAAATTTAGACTTCTTTGCCGTTTCTGCAGCTTTGACACATTCATTTCCATAGAGATTATTCTTAATCAATTCGTTGAAACCAAAAATACCAACAATAATTATAAATAATAAAATGAAAATTGATTTAGGAATTCTGAAGGACTTTTTTTCTTTATCTTTAATAAGACGACTATCTAAAGTTTGCTCATATAAAAGCTGGTCTTTTCTCTGTTTAAGCTTCGCCTCTTCTCTTCTTCTGAGGATTTCATAAATTACAGCCACTGTTAATGTTAAGGCGATTATTACAAGAGCAAGAGCACTTATAGCTGGACTTATACCTAGGCGCACTTTAGAAGCTATGACAGTGGTCAATGTTTGGTCCGACAAAATACTAAAAACAGTAGTATTATAATTTTCAAATGATGCCAAAAAAGCAATTACAGCTGATGAAGCTATTGCTGGCATTAAATATGGAATTAGTATTTTGAAAAAAACCTGAGTCTGGCTAGCTCCTAAATCAAGAGCTGCTTCTTCTTGCGTTTGATCAAACCTTTGCAATCTCGCAACAAAAATTAAAAAGCAATACGTTGAAATAAAACATGTCTGACCTAAAATAGTCAAAAATATCCCATTTCTTCCTAGGTCTGATATAAATCCATCCCCGCCAATAGTAGCTATTCTATCCCATAAAACAACAGTGGAAATTCCAATAATAACTCCGGGGAAAAGAACTGGCATAATTGATACAGAATAAAAAACCGTCCTGAGCCTACTGTGTACTTGTGTTAGAACTATTGATGCTGCCATTCCAATAGGCACTGATAAAACAACTACACCAAAACCTATAATTAAACTTGATATCAAACCATCATGCAATCGCCAGTCTGTTGCCAAGCCTGCTAAATGTTGCCCATCATATGCGATTTTTCCTTCATCAAACCATCTCCAACTAAAACATTCCCAAGGAGTGATTGCAGGGAACTCAGCAGAATTAAATGCAGTTATGCTCATTATTATTAATGGTCCAAATAAGTATGCAAAAAAAACAAAAATATAAATGCCTAATAATATTTGAAGAGCATATTGAGATTTCATCTTATTATCTCACCAATTTTTACTTTAAAGACCCTCATCATTAATAGAACAAACACGACTGAAACAGTTAATAAAATGATTGAATATGCTGAACCTCTTGACCAATTATCATTCATGTTAAACCATTGATAAATAAGTTGAGTAAACCAATACGTATTAGGACTGCTTAAAACAACTGGGGTTGCAAGCGCTCCAGCTGTAAGCATAAAAACCATTGTACATCCTGAAGCTATGCCTGCTTTAGCATGAGGAATTACAATTTTCCAGTGAGTTCTAAAAGTTGATGATCCCAAATCTTTTGCCGCTTCCAGCTGGTTAATGTCCAAGCTTTCTATCGCATTATACAAAGGAAAAATCATCAACAAAATATAAGCATAGGTTAAACCTGTATATAGAGCTATGTCCAAAGAAATAAAATTTATCCCAGTGTCAATTAAACCTAAACCAATTAATAAATTATTAATCACACCTTCACCTGCAAATAAAATTCTAAGGGCAAATGAGCGAAGCAGCTCATTTATCCAAAATGGAATAATAAGAGACAAGATTAAAAGTCTGGAAGTATTTGCGTTAGCCACTTTTGCCATATAAAAAGCAATCGGGTAACAAAAACATAAATTAATAATTGTAACTAAAATTGCTGTAAAAACAGTATTGAAAAAAACTCCTATATCAACATAATTATAAAGGTCTTCACTTGATTCAGAACCAAAAATAAAGTGTTTATAATGTACAAGCGTATGAACATCATCAGGACCACCCCTTAAAAGGGGAGGAAGGTTTGGACGAAACGAAAGATCTAACATGTATAATTGAGGAATGATAATAAGAAATATCAACCAGAATACTATTGAAATTATAAAGTATGTAGAAATTAAAGGACCGTTTTTATCAAAAAAATATTTCATTTTAAAACATATCTAGTCTACGGCAAGTGAGCCTTTAGGTAAGACTATTGCCTTTTTAGAAGAAAACGTTAATTCAAGGTCTTTATCGTATGAAAGATGGCTCGTATCAACTGCGTTGGGAACACTAAACCTAACATCCATTTTAGAGTTAATGCTTAAATAAATATTTTTCAAATTACCTTCAAATTCTATTGTTTTTAATTTTGCCTTAAAATTATTTTCCAGCTTATTTGATTTATCACTTATAAAAATGGACTCAGGCCTAATAAACATAATTACTTCTTCCCCTTTAGAAAAATTATGCTTTTCACTTATATCTAAATTACCCGCTTTTGCTAAAAATACATTTCCTAGAAAATCAACTTTAACCATGTCTTTTTCTTTTGATAAAACTTTAACATAAAATGGATTGTTTTCTCCTACAAATGTCGCAACAAATGGTGTATGAGGGTAATTATATACATCATCACACAAACCAACCTGTTCAAGCTCCCCCTCATTCATTACTGCCACTCTATCAGACATTGTCAACGCTTCGCCTTGGTCATGAGTAATGTATATAAATGTAATTCCTACTCTTTTTTGAATAGCCCTAAGTTCCGTTCTCATTTTCTGTCGTAATTTTAAATCTAAAGCTGATAGAGGCTCATCTAATAATAATACTTCAGGCTCTATAGCTAAAGCTCTTGCAATAGCAACCCTCTGTTTTTGCCCCCCAGATAATTCATGAACCTTCTTGTCCCCTTGTCCGTTTAATGCAATTAGATCTAATAATTCATCTGCCCTTTTTCTTCTTTCAATTTTTCCCACACCTCTTACTTCAAGGGAAAAAGCTATATTGTCTGCCACTGACATTAGAGGGAATAAAGCAAGGTTCTGAAAAATCAATGAGGTTGGTCTTTTGTTGGGGCCTATTCCAGCCATATCCTGACCACCGATTAAAATTTTTCCCTGAGATGGTTCTTGAAATCCAGAAATAGCTCGAAGTAAAGTTGTTTTTCCACAACCTGAAGGTCCTAAAAAACTAAAAAATTCCCCCTTATTAATTTTTACACTCACATTTTTAGCGGCATAAAAACTACCAAAGGTTACAGAAACATTTTTTAGTTCTACATCTGCACTCATAATTAATTCCTCTAAAATTATTCTAGCAAATTTAATATCAAAAACTATAAAAAAAAGCGCCCTAAAAAATCAGGGCGCTCAAAACATTTAAAAACTTATTAACTATGCAGTTTCAAATTTATTTGCATATTCAGCTCTGGCGTCAGCATACCAAGGTGGCTCTGGAGGCCATGGATTTAGCTTAGATGCTGTATCTCCAGGATAGACTGCTTGAGAAATCGCTTTAGTTGCATCTGAGTAAAAATCGGATGCGCCAATAACAGCAGAATTATAACCGATTTCATTGATAGTCATACCACCCACTTCAGGAGTAAAGCTATAATTGATCAATTCATATGCCTGATCTATATTCTCAGCTTTAGCAGATAGTGTTATACCATCAACCCATGCAAGAGCACCTTCATCAGTAGTCTGGTATGCAACAGGCTCCCCTGCTTTCATCATTGAAACGATTGGTCCATCCCAAGTTTGTCCGACGACTACCCCATCAGACGTAAATCCTTGCTTTTGAGGATCTGCACCAGACCAAAACTTAACTAAATTACCTTTTTTGGAAATACAGTAGTCTGTAATGGTTTGCCAATTTTTTCTCATTGTATCTTCATCTTTATATGAAGACCAAAAGTCCATCTTACCTTGGTGATGCATCCAAATTCCACATCCTGTCATCATAGAATAAGTTCTACCCATCATGAATGCGCCATCGATACCTGGATTTGGTTCCCAAATATCTCCAAAACTTGGAAGTCCATCTGGAGTCCATTTGTCTGTTCTCCAAGAAATAGACTCTGTTCCCCAAAGTTGTGGCACCCAGTGGGAGCCTTTACCGCCAAAATTCCAGTCTCTTTCTCCAACTGCAACCATACCGGGGTTGACATTACCAATATTTGTAATTTTACTCATATCAAAAGGTGCAAGAACTCCTAAGTTTTCCCACTGCAGAGCTCTCATATTTGTTGGACTTGCAAGATCAAAACCAGCACCTCCGCCAGCTTTCATTTTTGCAATAATTTCTCCATTATCACCAATTTTAGTATGATTTATAGTAATTCCAGTCTTAGCTTTAAAGTCCGCGACAACTGAATCTGGTAGATATTCGCCCCACATCAATACATTCACTTCACCACTTGTGGCTGCAAATGCATTTTTAACAAATGTAGGAGCAACACTAGCAAATGCAGCAAGCGCAGCACCTCTTTTAATAGCTGTACGACGATTAAATTTATTGACAGCTTTTAAAGTGGCTTGTGCGGATTTTTTTATATTATCCATATTCATCCTCCCATTAATAATTTATATTATTTTGAACATAAGAATATTAAATTACAATAAAAATATTAAGTTTTTTTTAAATTATTAAAATTTATATTTAATGTTATAAGTTTATGAATATGAATTCATGTAAAGTTTATGAAATTTTGAAATTAATTACCCTATAAATATTTAGGTTGAAATAATGCAAATTAACAAAAAAGTTTCACCATTTTTACTTACTCCTGGTCCACTAACCACATCATTAGCCACAAAAAAAGCAATGCTTAATGATGTTGGCTCATGGGATAATGATTTCAAACTAATAACTAAAGAAATACGTGAAAAATTAATCCAAATATTACTGGAAACTTCAACCCAAAATCCAAGTTTAACTTCAGACCCATACATAGCTGTCCCAATGCAGGGTAGCGGCACATTTTCTGTTGAGGCTATGTTGGGTTGTTTTGTTCCCAAAAATGGTAAAGCTTTGGTTTTAAGTAATGGCGCTTATGGCATGAGGTGTTTTGAAAGTCTTAAATACTTTAATCGCTCAGCAGAAATATTAAATTTTGGTGATTTTTTACCACCAGACCCAACCGTTCTTCAAGAAAAATTAAAACAAGATCTATTTATCACTCATGTGATAGTTATCCACTGTGAAACCAGTTCTGGAATATTAAATCCCTTGGCGGACCTAGCTAAAGTAGTAGAAAAAGAAAATCGATCATTACTTATAGATAGTATGTCAGCATTTGGAGCAATACCTATAGATGCAGGGAGGATAAAATTTGATGCTTTAGTTTCTTCTGCTAATAAGTGTATAGAAGGGGTCCCAGGGTTTGGCTTTGTCCTAGCTAAAAAATCAGTTTTAGTTAAATCCAAAAATCAATCTCATTCACTTTCATTAGATCTTTACAATCAATGGGTATACATGGAAAAAACTGGTCAATGGCGCTTTACTCCGCCCACTCATACAGTTTTAGCTTTTTTGGAAGCCCTTGTTCAACATCGAACAGAGGGTGGCGTTCAAGGTAGATTATCAAGATATAGTAAAAACAAACTCACACTTATTCGAGGCATGAAAAAACTTGGTTTTGAAACCTTACTATCAGAAAGGTGGTTGTCACCTATAATTGTTTCATTTCTATTCCCAGATGATCCAAAATTTGAGTTTGCAAAATTTTATAATTTAATGAAAGATCAGGGTTTCATTATATATCCTGGGAAACTAACAATTGCTGATACATTTAGAATTGGGTGTATTGGGCAAGTCAATGAACAAATTATGAAAAAAGTAGTTTTGGCGGTTGAAAATTCATTAAAAAAAATGAAGGTTCAATCAGCCAAACCTGCAGACGATTTTTTAAAAGAAAAGGAAAAGTTAGAAAAATATGAACTTATCAATGAATAGAAGAACTGAATCCATGCGAATAGCTGGCAAAAAAGTAAATACTGATGGTGTTATTGACGTAATTTACCCTTATTCTGAAGAAGTTATAGGAAGCGTTCCTGCAGGCAATGCAAAAAATGCCCAAGAGGCATTTGATATTGCTTATAATTTCAAGCCAAATTTGACACGTTATGATCGTCAAAAAATATTACAAAATACTGCAGAAGAACTTATCAAAAGAAAAGAAGAAATCTCTGACATCATTACTTTAGAATTAGGAATTTCAAAAAAAGATTCATTATATGAAGTTGGTCGTGCTTATGATGTTTTTATCTTAACTTCCCAATTATGCATTCATGACGATGGTGAAATTTTTTCATGTGATTTGACCCCTCATGGGAAAGCAAGAAAAATTTTCACTATGAGAGAACCTCTTAAAGCAATTTCAGCTATCACACCTTTCAATCATCCATTAAACATGGTTGCACATAAAATAGCCCCATCCATTGCTACAAATAATTGCACTGTTTTGAAACAAACTGAGTTAACACCTTTAACTGCAATTTTATTAGCAGATATTTTGTATGAAGCTGGTCTCCCTCCAGAAATGTTTTCTGTTTTAACAGGCTGGCCCAAAGACATTGGCTTAGAAATGATAACAAACCCAAAAATTGATTTAATTACATTTACTGGTGGTGTCCCTGTAGGCAAGTATATTGCTGAGCGAGCTGGATATAAAAAAACAGTATTGGAATTAGGAGGCAATGACCCACTAATTATTTTAAATGATTTAAATAAAGATGACCTTAAGAAGGCTGCAGATCTAGCAGTGGCCGGTGCAACAAAAAATTCCGGCCAAAGATGTACCGCTGTCAAAAGAATATTGGCTCAAAATAAGATTGCAGATATTTTTGTAGAAATGGTCCTAGAAAGAGCAAAAAAATTAAAATTTGGTAATCCTATGAATCCAGATATAGATCTAGGAACTGTAGTTAACTTTGAAGCTGCTAAATTGTTTGATAAAAGAGTTTCGAAAGCTTCAGAAGAAGGAGCAAAGATTTTATATCATCCTGGAAGAAAAGGGGCTCTATTGCCTCCAATAGTTATTGATGAAGTCAATCCCAAAAGTGAGTTGGTATTAGAAGAAACTTTTGGTCCAGTCATACCCATTATCAGGGTGCCTGATGATGATGATGATGTAATAATTATTTCTAACTCAACAGCTTATGGTCTTTCTTCTGGCGTCTGCACAAATGATTTTAACCGTGCAAAAAAGTATATAAAATATTTGGATGTAGGAACTGTTAATATATGGGAAGTTCCCGGATATAGGATCGAAATGTCTCCATTTGGCGGCATTAAAGATTCTGGCCTAGGTTACAAAGAAGGCGTTATAGAAGCTATGAAAAGCTTCACAAACATTAAAACATTTTCTTTACCATGGTAAGAAAGTAAAAAATTTATTTATTAATATTTGATATGAAAAATAATATTTTAATTAACAATAGGATATACCCAAAAAAATTCAAAAACACCGCTATTGTAATTTGTCTTGATGGAAGTCAAAAAGAATATCTTGATGAAGCGTCAAAGGCTAATTTAACTCCTAATCTAGATACGTTAATTAATAATGGTCAAAGTTTATTAGCTCAAAGCGCAATACCTAGCTTCACCAACCCCAACAATGTGTCAATAATTACTGGTCAACCAAGCTCCGTTCATGGAATTTGTGGTAATTTTTTCTACACCCCTCAAACAAAACAAGAAGTCATGATGAATGACTCTAAATATTTGAGAGCACCAACTATTTTTGAAAAATATTTTTATTTAGGCTCAAAAATTGCTATAGTTACTGCCAAAGACAAGCTAAGGAACTTGCTAGGAAACGGTCTTGAATTTGATAATAAAAAAGCAATCTGTTTTTCTGCAGAAAAATCAGACGAAGCCACATTAGAGCTAAATGGAATAGAGAATGTAAATGAATGGTTAAATCTTCCTTTACCAGATGTATATTCTCAAGATCTTTCAGAATTTGTTTTGGCTGCAGGTATAAAACTTCTTAATGAATTTAAGCCAAATATAATGTATTTGTCCACAACTGACTATATACAACATAAATATGAACCAGGTAGTAAGGTTGCCAATAATTTTTACAAAATGTTTGATAAGTATATTGGCCTATTAAATAAAAATGACACCTCAATGATAATAACTGCTGACCACGGCATGAAGCCAAAATCTAAGGCAGATGGTTCGCCTAATGCTGTTTTCTTACAGGACTATCTTGATAAAATTTTTGGAGAAAACTCAACCAAAGTTATTCTCCCTATAACAGACCCTTATGTTGTTCACCATGGTTCTCTTGGATCATTTGCAACTGTCTACCTAGAGGACATAAATAAACTTCAAGAGGTTATTTTAGAAATAAAAAAAATAAAACATATTGAAGTTGCACTTCAAAAAAATGTGGCTTGTAAAAAGTACAACCTACCCCTAGATAGAATGGGAGACATAATTTGCATGTCATCAGAGTTCACAACAATTGGTTCATCAAGAAAGAAACACCAACTTAATAATCTCAAAGAACCTCTTAGATCCCATGGTGGTTTGCATGAAAGAGAAGTCCCTTTTATTTCAAACCAAGTTATTACAAACTTAAATAATGAAAAACAACTATATAATTATGATGCATTTTTTTATGCAATATCTGGAGCACAATAATTTGCTTCCACAAAAATATTGTATGATTTCAAATTATTTCACAAATTTTAAAGATCAAATTTGAATAATTTTTCTATATTTTAAATGAAGATGAATTATACCAAAATATTTTTTATTTGCTTAGAAACTAAAATTTATGGAAAATATAACTGATTGATTGGTATAGTGGCTTTTATTTATTTGAATTTCAAAATTTTTTCTAAATAAAAAGGTGTTTTGTTTTGTTTGATATAAATTTCATTAATGATACTAAAACCTATTTCATAAATAAATATGGTGCATTTATTGAATATTTATCAAATACATACTTTCAAACACTAAAAACTATTAAAGAAAACTATGAATTATATCTTCATGATTATTTTAACCCTTTTATTTCTAGAATAAAAATAGAATTAAATGATATTTTCTCGATCTTAGGATTAATTAAAAATTCACTAAGTGAAACCACACAAAACATTATTGGTGTAGGGCTTATATTAATTTTATTATTAGTTTTATTATCAATATTTGGATCATATAGTAAACGTGAAAAATTACGCACCAAAACTCTTATTCATAAAAATCAAAAACAAACACCTTCCAAAACTGATGCTAAAAATAACTCTCAAACATCCAGGGAGAAACTTATGGAATTAGAAATAAAATTGCTAGAATTGCAATATCAATTCAACAAACGAGAAATCAGTCAAAAAGAATATATAAAATCAAGCTTGAAGATTGGAGAAGAAGCCAAAGAAATCTAAAACAAATTTAATTCCTATAATTTTGTTTAATAGCATGCTCACTTAATATTATCTCTCTTTTTGTAGCGTCTGTCTCTACACAGATTTCAAAATGTTTAATATGATTTATAGTTATAACTCTCTTAACTGTACAAACTGAATTATTTAATTTAGAGTATATTTTTTGACCAACTTTTATTTCAAAATTTTTATTATATTTAAAAATTTGAAACAAACTCATGATTTATACCGTATAAAGATCAAAAATAAATATTATTGAGTTTTATTTTATAATTGAATATATCGTTTTTACTACAA
>MDSZ01091224.1_pt1 | contig 15664 bp, 4 predicted proteins | sample 811201 | NCBI WGS metagenome assembly MDSZ01 (sample SAMN05326647, study PRJNA326480) | marine metagenome | isolation source: seawater | place: Indian Ocean: North | collected 2010
GTCTTGTCTTGAGAAATCTTAATGCAACTCAAAACAACGCATGGTATTACTCAAAAACAGATGAAACAATCGCTCCAGATTTCACATATAGGTCCAGAAACCCCGTCATGGCGGGCGGCTCTTTCACTATTCAAAATTCCAAAATGACTACATTCGATATCGGTGAATCCAATCCAAACAATAGGGCACCCTCGTGGACAGACTTCACCCTTGATGATGGGACAGGTCGTCGTTGTGACCCGGAATCGGCGAGCGTTGAAGCCTGCAAGGACACTTCTTGGAAGTCAATTCGACCACCGTCTTATGGCACACCCGCTGCAATTGATGTTAACGTAAATGGTAGCGCAGACGAATATCTTATCGGATTCGTAGATTTATTACAGGAGCTTGATGTTGATAATGACGGAGCCAAAGAAGTCGCCATTACAAGCATTGACATGTATAACAACAAGGTTGCAGATTCAAACAATCATTATGGCGGCGGCACCCCATTCTCTGTTTCGATTTGGGCAGCACCGGCACATGTACCAGTTGAGGGAACAGGTCAGCAGCGCCATGAGGGCTTGTGGACATTTGGCGAATATGAGAGAGACGGCGATTCTTGGTACAACAGAGAACACATGACCCCAGCGGGCTCAATCGGGCTGTGGTCATCCTGTCCCGCCCCAGAGTCCTTGATGGCAAACTATCCAAAAGGCATGGGCTTGACCTTCTTTATGAGAGAAAGTTCTGGAATTGATGGAACAATCGCTGAAGTTAATCCACCTGTTGCAAATGTGCCCATTGCAACCAGTCAAATTTTTCACTTCTTCAACGAAGACGGAACACCTGCGCTATTAAATCCGCAGACCTTCAATCATGTCATGTTTCAGTATTTGCCAGCACCTCAAGCATCACGTTCACCAAAAGTTAAATTGTGGTTGAACGGGAAGGTGCTTTATGGTATTCAAGCTTATGCATTGATAGACACGTCAGGTGACTTTAAAAAGGTTGGTCACAGTGCCTGCCCACTAGATTCAGCAGGTGGTAATGTATGGGGCAACGCTTATGGTGCCACCCCGTCAGCCAGCTTCTCGAACCTTAACTCATATAAGATTGGTAAAGCGAACTTTGTTGATAAAGACGACATTTTGGCACTTGACCTTGTTGAAGATGAATTAAGTGCCGCTCAAAAGTTTGCCGATTCTGTTCGATATGATTACTTCCAAGGCAGGTTGGCTGAGTTTAGTTTGTGGAGTGGTATCCTCTCAAGTAAGGATGTTGAAAGAATCCACAATGCTGGGTCGCCATGTAATATCCTTGAAGAAATGGTCAACCAAGAAATCCGAGGAGGGTACACCGATGTTCACATGGAGTCATTTACAACGACCGACCCCAGCTTTCCAGTCCCTGCGTTAACAGATGGTCGCTCAACAACTTATTCAGATAAGGATTGGGGTACTGATGCTCCAACGGTAGCTTTAATTACTACCCAAGCAAATACGCCTTCAGACCAAAGAAAGGCAATTGGCTACACTGTTGCAGAAACAAGGTCACGAGGTGCTGCACTAGCAGCATGGCATCACCTCGGTGTCCCATACAAAACAGAGGTTGATTCGACATGTGAGGACTGGGATGATGAATTCTTCAACACCTATGCTCATACAGATAATATTAAGTTCTTTGATATGGTTGTTGAGGACCATAACGGCGTTGGAGAAAATCCAATGTCAAGAGTTCGCTTACGAGTAAATGCCGTCAAGAAATTGCTTCCGTATCGAGGGTTTTACCCACAGGACAGAACAGTTCAAATTGCTGGCTTATTTGCAGACAAAATGGTTCCAAACATTTTACCGAATGATAAATCTGAAGAGGAGCACCATTTATTGCACCACTCCCAAGCGGTTCAGGCAGCACTTCAGCCGTTCTTTGCCCCCGGAATTCTTTATAATTCAATTAAAGCAGGCATTGCCGTGGACTGGGCAGCTTTTACAAACAAATCTGGGATGGAGCCATCTTATTGGGGCGATGAAGTAATCCTTCCATACCCCGAAGACACAAAGGATGGAACTGCGCTTGTTAATCTCACCGCTCCAGCCCCGACATGGTATGCAAAGAGAAACGATTCTTTTGACACCAACGAAGGGCTTGCTCTTGGAGCTTCAGCGGATACATACCCAGACACCTCTTATTTGTTAAACTCACAACCCAAGTTTCTTGGTGATGCAAGCGAGTACAGAGACGACCTTGGGTATATTATTGTAGATGAACCAACAACTAGAATTCCATTTGAGGGCTTGGTTTCACTCGACACTGCTCTCGCAACAACGGAGCAAGAAGAAGTGGATGCTCCTCCGGTCGAAGGCACGTTCAAACACATTGATTTAGAAATCGACGGCTGGGACGCAGAGGGTGTTACAGTTCACGGTTATCAGCCGGTTTCAAAGCCCGGAAGCAATGGACTTCCACAAGACAGTGCAGAGCAAATCTCAAGGGGTAATTACGATATTTATTCTTGGTCGGTTTCAATTGGTGACCCCGACTTGCAGACCGATACTGATGGGGATGATTCGCCCGAAGAGTGGGATGTTAATATCGACTTCAGAACGGCACCCGACGGAATGAAGGTTCCAAATGGTACAATTGGTTCGGACGGGTATGGATATGTAAGTATTTCAGAATTCGACCCCGACTTGCTCGCAGGCGGCACTGGACACGGCGTCACCACCAAAGCAAAGCTTAATGAAGAAATTGCTGTGAAGCTTTGCCGAGCGATTAATAAAAGAGATGATATCCACTATGTTGCTATTCCCGGCTATTGTCCAAATTATAGGTGGGGAAATACAGTTTCAGCAATTAATGGTCGTTCAACATTCGTAGGCTCAGATATGGTTACAATGGGGGTCAGCGACGACCACATCGCCAGAGTATTCCCTGTCGTGTACCCAAAGATTTGTGGAATTGATGAAGTCAGAATCAATGCGCCAGTTTCAGGTACCGATGAGTTTTCAACTCAACCTTGGGCACCACAAGCAGACGATGCTTCTGTGTGGCTTAAAGACGGTGCAGGTGAACCACAGGTTGGCTTACAAGGAAACGGCAAATGGAGAATCAGGCTTATCTACGTTGGTCCTCTAGAACCCAGCGTCATTGACCCGACAACTGGAACGCTCGGCGGCGCTGGCTCAGCGTCAAAACAAGCTGTGGACGACGACGACGGTGTGTACAATGAAATCAAATATTATAAATGGGCTCAGGGAAATGTTGCCGATGGTCTATCCTCAGCCGTATACACTCCAGTAGAAGAAGTTATAACCGATACCCCAGAGGATAAATTCTACATTAGAACCTTGAGCCACAGCGGCGTATTACTTGGTTGGAAAGAATTGCACGTTATCAACCCAGAAGACATGTACAGCTATGAGGATGACTTAGTAGACGGAGCCATTTTCGGCACAGGTGCTTCTGTGGCAGAATCGCTTCCCGATGGGTGGTATAGCTCCTCTGGTGTCCCAAAAACCTTCTTTGATGGTGGCGCTTGGCAAGCACTTGACCCCAATAAGTATCCCGATGCTAAAACCATGCTTTTAGGAGACTTGTGTGGAGTTAGTGCAATCCGTCATCTTGGAGTTGTAACAAAGTCTAGTTGGATGCCCGGATACGGCTGGTTTGGTTATGCAAATTATTCACTCGATACTGAGCTTGGTGTGAGGCTTGTAGACCCAAGCGGCACAACCGTTTATGGTTCGTTTAATGGTGTCGATGCCGTGACAAGAGTCACGCACTGGACCAATTGGTTTTTGGACAACCCAAACTTCTCCACGGTGACCGGAACCCCTGACTGGATAGCACTGAGTGCAATGAATTCTGGGGGTTCCCAAACCGTAGAGCTTTCTGAAGGAGCCAAGCCAAAACAAGGACCAATTGGCTTATATGGTGGCGTTGACCTTATAACGGCTACTGGAGTGCGTGTCACACCGAAACCTTCGCAGGTCTTTCTCATGGCACCCGAATACTATACAGGCTCATTCACAACCTCGTTTGAAACAGCCCCTTGCACTGAAGGAGATGAATTAAAGTGTTACTTGTATCCATATTTTGAGTGGACTGGGGAAAAGGGCGACCCTCGATACGAAATGGCGATGCACAACTTCTTGGCTGAGGTTCCGAACTTCTTTCTTAAGCGCAAGGGGTTTGTAACATTTACATCTAAGCGTGAGAATGAATTCAAGACCATGGTCGCTGGAACAACGTACTACATGGACGTTACACTTTACCGCAAAAATATTTCGACAGTTCGCAGCCCCTATGACGACACTGAGGGCGACTCCTTCCAAGGTGCTTATTATGGTCCAGCATTCCGCTGGAAAGCATTGGACAAGTACGAGTCTGCGGCAGACTGGAGAAAAGACCCGTCGCAAGCACCGTATGCTCCACCATATCTTTATGGAAAATCAATTGCCAGAATTTCGTTCACTTGCCCAGAGACAAAAAAATATTCTCTAGATGAAATTATGTCACGAGCACAGAGCGAGGCTTTGTCACCAGAGGTGTTGAAGAAGTTCCAGACCGCAGCAGGTGCAGCACTAAAGTCATCTTATATGTCTCCCTCTATGGCATCTAAAGGAACTACAAAGTCTGAGGTGGACGTTGAAAGCTCTCCTGCCTACAAGGCAAGAATGCCAGTGGCAGCTTCCGTTAATTTGTTTGGTAAGTCTAGACTCAAAAATATTCAATATGACGCCCAAGGAAAACCAAACTTCACTGATGCTGTCGAGGTTACTCAACAGCAGTTTGTTCCACTGGTTGCTTCTGAGCCCGAAAACTCAGAACAAGATGTTTGGGTCATTTCACCAAAATTCGAATGCCCTGTTTTAAATTTTGAAAACTCTTCAAGCTCTACTGCAATGCAACTATTGACGCCAAGCTTTGTTTTTCAAAATGCCACGCCTACCGACATGGTGGCTGTTTCAACGATTGATAAAACGAGTGTTGCAGAAATTACTAGGTCATTTATAATTGATGATTCTTTGTATCTGGAGGTTGGGGCTACAGAGGTTGCCGAGAATGCTTGTCTGGATAGTGGTACAGGAATTTGGGCTGGATTAGGTAGAGTGCCCAATCCAGATGAAGGAGTCTTTATTACAGTGGAAGAGAGCTTTAAACAAAGTGCCAATGACCAAGTTGGCTCGCTTCTTGATGTGTGCGGCTTTGAATCTTCAACTGCCAAAATTGGTGAGCTTGCCGACGAAAAAGAAATTTCTGAAGCAGTGATAATGATTCCGTTTGTTGATAATCCCTCTGACTCTGGGGCGCAAACAACCTTGGTTGATAACCGCCACTTCTTTAAGATTAGCAAGAACTTGTTCAACCTTCAAAAATCAAATGTTGAAAAAGGTGTGGCAGCAGTTGGGGTTCAAGAGTGGGAAGGAATCGGACATGAAATTTGGGAAACATCAATTAGTCGCATGATTCGTATGATGAAGAAATATAATATACCTCCGAAGTATGACTTCGTGACCTACCCCTTGGGTGCGGCTGAAGACCCCTTTGTCATGTATATTTTTGAGTTCAATCACAAGTTTGATAAAGAAGACCTTTCTAATATCTGGCAGGGTATTAGTCCGAAGATTGCCACACGAGCAGAGTATGATACTCAGGAGCTAATTCACGATTTAAGTCCGGTCGATTTCTTTGAGGCTCAGAAGATGCCCTCGAACATTCGGTGGCTGACATTCAAGGTCAAGAGAAAAGCCAATACGAACTATTTTGCGGCAACAGCATCCAACTTGGACGATAATAGATTTAAGTTCGACTTTGAGGTTGGAGAAAAGACCCCGGAATATAGTTATAATTGGCCTTACGATTTCTTTACCATGGTTGAGTTAGCTCAAGTCGAAGGTGGTATTGATATTAGCGAAAGACCGTCTGGAATAGACGTGGTTAGTTACCAAGGAGAGTTGTCAACGCAACAGCAGGTTGAACAAGCTCATGCGGCAACAGGAGCCAATACTTCTGTCGCAGACCAACTAGGGGTCGGACCAATTAAAAAGTCTGATGTATTTGGAGATGATTAATAGATGGGGTTCTTAAATAAAAAGGAAGAAGTGCTCGACATTGAGCTAACGCAGTATGGCAAACACTTGCTTTCGCAGGGCAAGTTTGTTCCCGTGTATTACTCTTTCTTTGATGATGACATTATCTATGACTGGAAATATGCAGAAGGAGCCGACGAGCCCCAGAACTACGCCGAAACAAGAATCCTAGAAGAAACACCATCCAACAAAGCACAATATGTTTTTTCCGGCAGAGAGACACGAGTCAATGAAATAAATGATATGGTTCGCCAGAACGAGGTAACGCTCAGAGATAGAAAAATACAACAAACCCCAGAAAAGCATTATGCCCTGTCTGGACCTTTGGGTAATTCAACCCTCACTAATTCTTTCGCACCAGCATGGGGTGTTAAGGCTCACCTTGGAAAATTCAACAAACTTGTAAAATATCAGCAAGGCGCTCACCCAACATTAAAAATCCCTCAGCTTGATATGGGCGAGATTGAGTTTAAAACTAAGGTCATGCAAGAGGCACCACCAGACGAGGAGAGTACTTCCCAGACCCCCGCACTTTCAGGTGGTGATTACGGAGTGCCCGGTTCGACTGGTGAGCTTGGATTAGCAACGTCGCAATATCCAGACGGCTCATATATTGTTTTATTGGAAGACCCTGTTCTTTTGGAGTTTGAGGAGACGAACGCTCCGTGCCTAAGAGAAAACTTTGAAATTGAGGTCTTCTTGGTTGAGGAAGAAACTGACAGCAACATTAAAACTCCGGGCTTGGATGTGGCAGAACAAAACAAAACCGAAAGGCTTATTCCACTATCTTTTGTCAAGGAGTATTCCAACATTAAGAATAATATTCTTATGGATGACAAAGACGTGGAGTGGATGGACCGCAGCGCAGAACTCGACGGCTCGTTTGTCGAAAATTATTTTAAAATTTTAGTTGACAAAGAGATTGATATTGATATATTATGTGAGGCAGGCGTAAGACCAGACACAACAAGGTGTGGCACGTTCACTTCTGAATGGCTTAAGTGTCCTGACCGCAAACGCCGAGGCGACCCAACAGTTACTGGTCTTTATGATAGTGACGCTGAAGCGCCATTTGGGGAGGACTGCTAATGGCTATCGCACAAGAAGAATTGATTGGAACTCTTATCCCCGATGTATATATCCAAGGAATTACGCTGGAGACTTCTGGTACCCCAATCATAGAGGATGAGCCGCACACAATTTCTCAGAGAGAATTGGAGTCGCTTGAGAGGTTCAACACCGCAGCAGCGGACGAGTCTATGAAGGTAACAATCGACTTGTCGCTTAAGGAGAAGTTTGACAACGACATGCTTGGAAGCTGGTTCCATCAGAACGAGTTTTATAAATATATGAAGGTGAAGTTGATTCAAACCACCGACAAATATATTATTGAAATTTTATCCAACAGCCAAAGTGCAATTGACCTATCAAATACCGGATTGTCACCAAACGACTTTGGACCAGAGGGTTATGGCTCAGATGACGACAACGAGTTGAACGATTTGGCAGTAAAGTTAGGTTATGTGACTAGCTCGCAAGCTAACGAGGGCACCGCTTCCGCTGCATGGGTCGCCGCAAGAGTAAAGGCTCTATCCTACTTCACAGCAAATACAACAATGGTTACTTTTAACCTTGGAAGCATTAGTAACGCCAACCTTTTGGAACAACATAGCGAAACTGTTGATACCGATGGCAACACCGTCCATGATTTTACTTTTAGGGCGACCTTCAATAATTTAAAATCCTCGGTTTCAAATTTGGCATACTTTGCTGTCTCATATATGGACTTTGCCCAACTTGAACAAGATTATAATTTGGCATATGATTTTTCCGGCACAGGGGGTTCGTTTGGCGAGCAAAACGGTAAAGTCGCCAGCGAGTTGGTTATTAAAGATAATAAAGTCGTTTCGTCTTCCTTTTTGTTCAAGAACTCTTTCGGTGACATTTGGTCTGGTCCAGTTCACCAAATGGAAGATGGTCGGTGGATGAGCGGAAGCAAGCATGGCGAGGGTTCCGCATACCTGAACAGAGAGGTTGTGCCGAACACCAAGGTTCAAGACTTCAGAGACGTTAAAGAAATCAAAAGACTTCAGATTGACTTATCCTCTGTCGAGAATGAAATATTTGTGCCTGAAGGGCAAACAAAGATTTTGTCCAACGACAAGATGGCTGTGCCGAGGAAGCATTTTTACTTTTCTGACATTTGGCTCTCTAGAGATGCCAACGGCGATGCTCGCTTCATGTTCGCTTGGGACTTTGGCAATTTTATTAGAAGAAACGCACGCTATGGTAAGTTGTTTGATAACAGTTCTTCTGAGCTTAAGCAGCAGGTCATCGACAGTTCAAAAATTCATTCGCTTGCAGTTTACCGTAAGCGGGTAAGGGACGTAATGACACAGAATCAGTTGGGCTCACCATGGCGTGGAGAGGTTGACTTCAACAAAGACGACCCCCCTGAATTGATTGCTATTTCTGGAGAGCGAAATGCTGGCTTTGTCAAGGTTGACAATGGTGCTGGTTCGCTGCGCCAAACCAAGCCGTCGCTAACAGAAAACCAAGTTGGAATTAAATACTTTACTGGCATGGATAAAACCATGCGCCGAATTACTGATGGAGAATATCAATATGGCATCGTTGCTGAAGTGCAGGATGGTACAATAGATTATCTCAAGGGTCGGCTGGAGACATTATCGCTCTGTCGATGGATGCTTCAGCAATATTTGCACGAGGGCAGCAAACCCGGCATGACTCGTTATATTGCAGAGTTCGCAAACCCACACATTGACAGGACACATGCAGAATCAGTAATTACAGCTAACTCTCCCGGTCACTATGACCCCATGACAAATAGATTTACTAAGGCATTTGCTACACTAATGGCAGATACATATGAAGATATTCAACAGGCACCTTACGTCAAGTGTGTTGTCGAATATATTAGTGCGTTGCAACTGGTCACGAACGCTTTAACCTCTGGAGGCAACGGAACGCACGGAACTTGGGTGGACCGCCTTAATGCCCAAGAAATGATTGAAAAGTTACAAAATTTCATTGCTCCGTCGTCTGGCAACCCTCAAGGGGTTCAAGTAATGATTGATTTATATGACCTGCTAATTGGTCAATATGCCCGACTTGTTGGCGAGGATGTTCGCCCGCCAATGGTGGGGATTGACAAATCTTTGGACCCATCCCCACCAGAATCAAGTATTGCAACTTCTTCTCCTGACGTTTTAATGGAGCACAAACATTGGTTCTACAATCACTCATTTGATTCGAACGTAAAGAAGAGGACTGGGATTAATTATTTGGATACCCCCGGCACTGCCGCCCACTCAGAGTTACTTAAAGAGGTAGCAGACCTCGCTAGCATGAACAATACCGACGGTCTAAAAGCTATCGACGGCAGAACGTGGGAACACCGAGTAAGCTATGAAACAGAACAGTTCTTCCCCTCCACCACAGCAGACTGCAATATATCATATGGCAACACATCGTATACAAGCGATGACAGCCTAGCAGCACAGTCAATGAGTTATTTGACGCCTGTTTCTGTGCATACGGCGGCAGAAAATTATGTTTGCTCTGTTAACCAATCGCATGAACAGAATACGCTAATGGTATCTGACATGATGACGGACAATGTTTCTAGCGTCTCACAGCAGGCAAACTATGTGGCGTGCAGTAATGCCTCTGATGCTTCTATCGCATACACGAACAGCATGAGTCAGCTTTTCTCAGAATACAACCTCACTACCGTTCCGGTGTTGGAAACGTCGGTCGCACCACTCATGTTTCAATTAAATCAGGCTGGTGCGCTCACAGAAGCCTGCGCTGCCAAGCAAGGCGAACCAATTGACCCACACCCAGCGTGGAATAGAACTCGTGACGGTCGGGTGGAAGCAATAAAAATGCAAGAGTCGTGTGACCCTCAAATGGATTCTGAGTGTGACCCAACGGATGAAGATAAAAATGCAGATTACGCTGAATTCTTGAGAATGTTGGCTAATGATGTTCTTAGCGGTAATTCTGAACCCGGTAACATCCCTTCTACCGCAACATTTTATCAAGACAATTCTCTTGACACATCCCAGATTTATGACTTGACGCAAGCAAACAATGTTGTATCATGGATGGAAGAAGACCCACAAATGCTTCAAACAGTTTTGCAGACAAATGGGCACAGCACAAATGGAACCGTTTCTGATGCAATTTCTAGTTCACCCAATCAAGTCAAGGCTCTGCTTTTGTCCTCTACGGCACCAAGTGCTGTTAATTTTTCGTGGTATACTGATGGTGTAGATTTTGTCGCAGATGTTACAGTGTCATCTACATTTAAAATCAACTATGGGTTCTTGATGAAGGTTGAATACTTTGATGGGTTTGGTGAATCAGGGGGTGACCCACAATCAGCTTACGGAAGTCAACAGAACATCCCTTCAATTAAAAAGCAGGTGTGGAAGAAGCTAGACCCGCAGAGCTACGGCGAACTGGTTGGCAAAGAAATCTTATGCAGGCTTAATCCGTATGAGCTTGAATCAATTGGTATCAGAACTTATGATGGGATTAAAATGCCTGTCTACGATTCTTATTTCTTTTTGCGACCTGTGAGCGATACAGAGACTGTGGTTCAGAGCTTCCCGAGCATGTTAGAATATCTTAGGAGCTTGGCAGAGCAGCGCATGTCGCAGGATACTTTTTATACAGAATTCATTAGCTCCAACATAATTAGTGAATAGGTGAGAGTAATAAAATGGCACTACCAGAAGAGGTGTTGAAAAATTTTGAACAGGTCACGTCGGCAAATGGCGAACAGTGGCTTGAAACTAAAAACAAGAGTGTATCATCGGGATACAGTACGCAAGGCTATGTGCCTCCGTATTGGGGTGATAGCTTGTTTGTTACTGATATTGCAAATTCTGATGCCCTATTCCCTCACGAAGAGTTGGCAAACTTTGACTCCAAGCCAGACATTCAGGACGGCTTCCGGGCTCGCTGTGGATTTTATTGGACAAACGTCCATCAAACAGGCGACAACCCAGATGTTCTTGGCTGGGTGTCTAAGCTTGAAAAAGCGAAATCGTTCATTTCTGTGCGCTCACACTTTGAGGTTATGGGTGCGCCAGTCCCAGTGGCTGGCACCTTTATGCACAGCAAGCACTACACGCTGCTCGAAGCGAAAGACCGCCAACACAAGGGAGAAACAAAAAGCTGGAATGCTTCAGATTTTTCCAGTATGCTGAAGAATGATTTGCAGACTGGCACTTGGTATTATGACCATACTGTCTCTGCAACCATGCTGACACCAAAACACGAAATTAATAATGCAGCCCACGGACTCCACACTGCATACGCAGACATTCATGGTGACTATAATTATTATTTGTCACTCTACGAACAAGTAGTAAACAACACCATTGTTTCAGAGACAACCTTGCCAAACTTGTATGTATTTTTTGCGTACAATCAGAGCGAAAACCCAAACCCGGACCTCGTGAATCATCTATCTCTTGGTGGGCTTATCCCAATGAAAGACCACTCTGCAATGTTCATGCCGAACAGCAAGTACGAACAGCAGGTCACTGTGTCTCCCGCTGGCTTATATCTTGACCAGTGGTCTAGAGCATATGGTGATGCCATCGCAGGCGGCACGGCTTCGTACCTTGCCACAAAGTATGAGAATGTTTTGTTACCAACGGGTGACATGGATATGTTTGCCTCACAAAACCAGAAAAAAGAATTGTTCCCTATGTGGATGAATGTAGAATTTACAACCGATAGCAGAACATCTTTTGCCGAGGCTTTAAAAGATACGCAATTGGCAAGCACCTTTCAGGCAGACTTGCTTGCCGCTGTGCAGGAAAATGACCTAACCCAAACGCCAACCTTTGAAGCGAGAAAGCAGACCCGCCCAGTGGCTACTGCTGGCAACATCGGCGCAACAGATACAATTACAAACACTTATTTTTCTGCGCCCGCTCGACGAACCTTCGACATTGAAGATTGGTACACAAACATCGCCGACTCAACAGGCACGCTCGACGATATGTTCGATGGCTATGATACTGTCAACTCTACTTTTGTTGGAACTTATAATAATGAAACGAAGATTTCAAGTGACCCCAAATTCAATCTCTTTAAGAGTCTGATGGCGGTTATTCTCACTGGCAAGTTGAAAGAGATTGTCAATAATCAGCAGAGAACATTCTCTCAGGTAATGCAAGGACAAAAATGTCAACATGAAACGGTTCTGTATCGCATCACCAAGCACGAGGGCACTGAGGCTACCGGCACACCCATTCAGACATTCTATTTGCCCAACTCAAATGATATAGATGTATACCAGTATATTGACACACAGGTAAAATATAATAAGCAATATACCTACACAATTCATGGGTACGAATTAATAATTGGCACGAAGTATCGCCACTTGAGTATCACGACTGACCCGCAGTACGGCAAGTTTGCTCTTTTGGAAACTGAGGTTGCTCCGTCTTTGAAATTGATGGAAATTCCCGTATACAAGTGGACCACGAAAGTTCTTGACGAACCGCCCGTTATGCCCGATGTTCAGTTTATTCCCTTCAAGGGTATCAACAATAAGATGAGAATTTTGATGAACGGCTCGGCAGGTCGCCACATTATGAAACCAGAGATTATCCGCTCAGAAGAACAAAATCAAGTTAATGAATTTCGTAAAGTACAAAATGTGATGAACGAGAAACTTCCGATTGTTTACGAGACAGACGACCACGCTCAGTTTTTTGAAGTATGGAGGATGGACCGCAAGCCCCGCTCATATAGAGACTTTGATGGGCATCTTAGAGATACTATCTCAACGGACGTGAATGTTGACACGCAACAGAAGGCAACATCAGCAACTTTCGACGATAAGCTCAAGCCAAATAAAAAATATTATTACTGTGTCCGCTCTATAGATAATCATGGGCACATTTCATATCCAACGCCTATTTATGAGGTGGAGATGGTAGATGACAAAGGCTCTATCTTTCCACTTGTGAAAACTGTTGAGTTTGCCGAAAAGGTACCAAGACAGTCAGGCAGAGGCATGAAGAGATATATGCATATTGTCCCAGCTATGGCACAGACTTTGGTGAATGAACATAAGTCGGGCTTGGATGGGGCAGACAGCGCAATAGGGGAGACACCAATCCTCGGACTACCAGACGAAACAATTTGGGGCAAGAAGTTCAAGATTCGATTGACCTCAAAATCAACAGGTAAAAAGATTGACTTGAATCTACAGTTTGCACACAAGCATATAAAAGATAAAGAGGGATAAATGTTTTCGGCTTTCAGGGACTATTTATCAAAAATGACTATTTACTGTGCGGAGGAAATTTTTAAATGGCTTTTTTAGACAACTCGGGTGATATTATTCTGGATGCGGTTTTGACCGACACTGGTCGAGCACGGCTTGCTAAGGGTGATGGAACCTTTAAGATTGTGAAGTTTAGCTTGGGCGACGACGAGATTGACTATAGTTTGTTCAATAGCTCACACGCCAGCGGCTCAGCATACTATGACTTGGAAATTATGCAGACCCCGCTTCTTGAAGCCTTCACAAACAACACTTCATCTATGAAGCACAAGCTTATTTCTATTCCAAGAACCAATTTGCTATATTTACCAGTCCTTCGCCTCAATGAAGTTTTTCAACCCGGTGTAAACTCACGAGTTACCGCTGCTGCTCCTGCTCCGACAGGAACTTTTGTGGTTGCCTGCGATAAGGACACGGAAGATAAGCTCACAGCACCTTCGGCAACGCTATCAGAAAAAAAGGGCGTATTGCTTGGCGAGAATCCAAAGAACGGCGGCGCTACTATTCGTGTTGACCAAGGTTTGGACACCACCGAGCTACCACCATCAAACCGCCTCTCACCAGACCTCACAGAAACTCAATACATTATTCAAATTGATAACCGCTTTGGCAGTATTGTAGACCTAAATGGTAACCCTGCTACGGTATCTTATATTGATGATGACAATATTGCAAGTTATTATTTATCACTTGGTTCTGATTTTGCCTACGTCCATGATAACGATGAGCAAGACATATCAACAAGCCAAGTGATTGATGGACCAAGAGGGACATATATTGAGTTCCGAGTAGCATCTTCAATCGAGCTTTCGACAAGCTCTTATTTGTTCACCACGCTTGGGGGTGGACCAACAATCAAGATGACATTGGACTCAAACGACTATTACTACATTGATTCATATATCCGTGTAACAGGTGCGACCACCGGACACTCAGTCGATATTCCGGTTCGATTTGCGAAATACTTTACAAGCTAAGAGGAAGAACTAAGATATGGCTAGTACATTTAAAATGTTTTTGAACGATGACATAGTAACATCGAGGACGTTGCTCCACGAAGCAATTCCAATTACAGGTTCTATTATTTATGGAACGTATGGCGTTTTTGGTGCGGAGACGCATGTTAAGACGTATGCCCATGGTATGTTTACGTCTATTTATGACTATCCTTATTTAAGTTCTTCAGCAAACCATATTTTCGATATGACATTTGGTCACCACAGTGACTATAAGCTCAAGGGCGTTACTGGAACAGACAGTAACACTGACGGAAGTTTTGATGGTGTTACAGACCTTGCTAACATTGAATCCCGAACCTTCTATAAGAAGCGCAAAAACATCTACAGCCAGATGGCGCAAATCTTGGTTGGTCATGATGTAAGCGGCAACATTCAGAAGTTTGATGTTGACGGTGATTTGGTGGGCTCAACAACAGACAAATATAACGGTCTTATTTTCTTTAACTTTGCCAGATTGCTTGGCAAAGATGAAATTAAAAAAGGCAGCTTTGAAATTCAAGTTGGTGTTGTGCCCGAGTATGGTCCCGCCAACGACCAGCCAAACCAAGATATTACACTTGGGCAGGCTGCAACCATGCAAGCTGCTTTTTTGACCATCAAGGACGACGGCGCAGCAACAGATTATCGAGTTAACTCGCCCGCTGGTGAATATGGCATTCTTAAAGTTACTGCTGATACAACGCACAGCGGCGGCGGCGCATACGAAAACAATGCGGAATATGACCGACGCTGTGGTTTGATTTATTATCAGGCTGGCATTGTGGCACTTAGCCCTGATGTGTTTATGCAGTTTCACGCATCGAACTATAAAAAGGGCAAAATTAGTGACCAGAGCACCGCTAACATGGTGGGTAACGGCAATGAGCAAGGCGTAGAGATGGTTGACTCTTTGAGCATCCTTCAGATGTTAGGTGGCGGCGTCGATTACACTATGGACCAAATGTCCGCAGCAATCCGTCAGAGAATTAAAAAGATTTGTTTCAACAACACAACCGAGTTGAACTCAACAATTTATTTCTGCCGGGTTAATCACAACGATTTCAATTATAGCTCGAACCCAACTTATTTGGAGAACAGCAAGATTCGTGTGAAGCGGACCCTGCTTGATGCCCCCGTATCTTACATCACCACAGTTGGGTTGTATTCTGCGGACAATGAACTGCTGGCAGTAGCCAAAGTCTCAGAGCCTCTGAGAAAAGACCCAACCAATGACATGACGCTCCGTGTAA
>MDSZ01091259.1_pt1 | contig 15661 bp, 17 predicted proteins | sample 811201 | NCBI WGS metagenome assembly MDSZ01 (sample SAMN05326647, study PRJNA326480) | marine metagenome | isolation source: seawater | place: Indian Ocean: North | collected 2010
AATATGGACGAAAATTATAAACAATACAAAGGTTTTATTGAAAGCAATGACGCCTATTATGTTTTTGTCGAAATAGACAATAATGTACACGAAGATGTTTCTAATGATGACAATAATGCCAGTAAATGGGCAATGTATGATGAAATATACAATATTAAACAAATCGATGAATTACCAATAGATGAAATGGTAATTACTCTTTTTGAAAATAAACATTTACATCAATTCCGAAATGCTAACAATAAAATAGTTCCTACACCTGTTTTTGGATATATTGTAAAACAAGACGATAATGGTGACTTACAAAATGTGTCATTAGACGAGGACTTCTACGAAAATACTTATCATTTTGACGATTTTGAAGACGTTTATGTATTTACCAAAGAGCCTATTATTAAAACGGGTGGTCCATATAAGAAATATGCCATTATGCTACGTGAGTCTTTGTTTGTTAATAAAGATGAAGATAAGCAAAAATCTGTATTTAAAGAATACAAAAGTGTCTATTATGTCCAAAGTGATGTTGTATATTACTTGATGTATTATTATGACCACTTTCACGAACTATAATGATTTCATCAAAATATTTGAATTGTGATGAAATTAAACAATGTCTATATTGTAATCTTGTAGATATTTGTCCAAATTATCTTTGGAAACAATTTCTTTCATATAATTTGTCATATAATTATGAATCTCATCCTTCATTGGACGACGTTCGTAGAGCTTCTCAAAAGAAGCCACATATTCGTCAATCTTTTCTTTATCTTGTTTGTACCTTTCATTCACTTTGGAGATATTTTCACGGAAATTCTTTCGCGCGTGCTCTTTTTTCATTTGAGTTTCCAATAATTCGTGCTCCTTTTCTTGTAGGGTTTCTTCCTTTCTTTTCAAAGTCTTTTCTTTGAGTAATATATTTGCACTATCATCCAAATCATCTATATTTTCTAATTCCAAATACCAATGATGACGTGCTTCTACTGCACTCACTATGATATTACAAATATCAGGCTTTCTTAGTTTTTCATATCGTGCTCGTTGCTCGGAACCATCACGTCCTCTGAATGTAGAAATGAATTCATCAATGATCTTTTGATCAATTGGAGGACTGGTTTCCATTAAACGATCAAATTCTTGACGATTGTATTTGATGAAACTGGCTGCATCTGAACGCTCATCTGGTGCTTTTGCTAATTCAATACGAATATTACGTGCATATTTGTCCCAAGCAATAGACATTACACGATGTGCTTCGTTCAATTCGGAAATCTTCAAGTATTGTTGAATTGTGGTTAAGATACCTATAAAAATATTCAGGGAACCAATAGCTATCGGAGCCAAGGTTTTCATATTGGCAGGTAAACTACTTGTTGCAAAAGACGCGGTACCACTGATTGTTGATAATATAATTGCTGGAATTGTGAACCAAGCGTGCATATATGAGTATTTCACGTGTGAACGTGCGTGGAGCCATTTATAACATTGTGCTGCATCACACCACTCGACCAAAATTAATTCATTTTCTGGTGACCATTCAATCTTCTTCTTAGAATCTTTTGGAGTAGATGAATCATCCCCTGAACTTTCTGAAGCGGCATCATTTTTATTATCTTTATCCTTTTTGGTCATTGTATATACTACCGTAATACTTTTTATGTGTTTTTACATCATAATAATTTATGCTTCCGTATAATCTGAATCTATATCCAAATGTAGGCTACCATTGGATATTGGCGTGACTTTTGCGTCCGACATATTTTCGGATATTTCCGAACCATCTTCGAATTTACCAAAATTGATTTTATCCATTTCCAAAGCAATATCTACAAAAGATGATTCACTTGGACTCTTTACATTTATAGATTCTTCAGTTATCATTGTTTTGGATTCAGATTGTTTGATATTTTTTTCATTTTCTATTTCTGCATTGGCTACTGTTGGGTCAAAATGAATGTCGTGAATTGAAAAACTTTTATTTGTTTGGATATTTTCTTCTACTTCTTTGTAAAATGCTTTAAATCGTTGAAAACAACGTTTCAAATATTGTTTCTGAGAAATATGAAAAAACGCAATATAATTAATATACAACATTATTTGTTGATTCAAGCAACCATTTTCGTATTCTAAAGTGTTAATAAAATTAGAAATAGAAAACCCTACTTGATGCTCTTCATAGTAATTAGAGATAGAAAGGCGCTTATCTTGGTATTTTTCAAATAATAACTTGATAATATGTAAGATATTTTGATGTACGTCTTTGATATCATCTATACGATATTCTTGGAAAGGCTCTAAATCTTTATACGGTACATAATTACGTTGCTCACATTCTTCTTTGAATTCTTGTTTTTGCTCTTTGATTGTGTTGATGATCATTTTATACAATTTATAATAGTCACAATACATTCGGTTATTTATGAAGGAAAATCCCTTTTCTAAGTTTTCTAACTCTAATTGGAAAGACTTATACTGAAAGAAAAATGAATCTAAACAAAATAAGAACACTTTTTCGTGATTTTGCTGAATGAGTACATTATAAGCTTCTTTTAACTTATGTAATGTATCATTTGCTGTCTTTTTTACTCCATTTATTTCATCTATTACTTGTAAAATATTTACAAAACTTCCTTTTAATTTTTCTATTTGAAATCCGTGATTTGTGTTATCCATATACATTAACCTGATAAAATATACTGACGCATTTGTTATTGATATTCAATCAAATTTGCATATCAATTTATGTTTGCTTACGTTTTCTTAACACATCTTTTACGAGAGCATTCTGTATTTTATGATAATCATTAGGTATTGTTTTTAGTTTGTATACTGTGGAATTTTCATCATCCTTTTTGATTCCACCTGTTCGTGTACAGCAAAATAAAAAACAGGTACTATTTGTTTTTAAGATTTTTTGTATTTTTTGCATTTGTTGTGTAAGTTGTTGTGTTAATTGGTGTGTTACTTGGTGCATTGAATGTAATATATGTGTTTTTATGTGTATATGTGTTTATGTATTTATTTTTTGTTTTTTTGGGTTTTATTTTTTGGGCTTGTTCTGGCACTTAATTCATTTTTTAATTCTATTAATGTTTTTTCCTTCATATTTTTTGCCATTTCATCTATTGCCATTTGTTTATCTGCAACTGTTCTCAATAAACCATCTTTAAAGTATTCCCCTACAATTTCTTTTTTTTCTTTCATTGTCAATGGCTTTCCACCTTTTGTTTTCGGAGCCTTTGCTTTTGCAGTTTTGTTTGCACTTGATTTTTTCTTTTGTAAGCGTTCAATTGCTTCGGTAACTTTAGTACAACCTTGGGCTTTGGCAAATTCAACTACATCAAATCCAGAAGCGTCTTTCAATTCAGCACCAGCTTTCAATAATTCTTTGATAATTTCAATACTTCCATCATCTTCAGTGGTATCACAATAACGGTCTACGGCAATGACTAATGCGTTATGTCCTTGTAAATCTTTGTTTACTTGGGCACCGGCTTTGATTAACATCTTTACTAATGCAAGATCATCTTGATTGATAGCAATAACTAATGGAGTATCACCTCTTTGGTCTACTACATTCACATTTGGATTTGCTTTCATTATGATTTTGACAAGACTTTTGTTTCCATCAGCCATTGCTCTCTGTAATGGAGTGTATTGCATTCCATAAGCTTCTTTTAAATTTGGATTGGCTCCGGCATCTAACAATTCTTTTACTTTCTTTTGGAATCCCATTTTAGTAGCAAAACCTAAAGGTGTTAAATAATTTACAGTTTCTGCTTTGTGGTTTTTATCAATTGCTTCTACCTCAATATATTCATCTAATTTATTCAACTTCTTTAAAGCGGTGACTGGGATTTGTTTTTCTTGGATCATGTTAAGAACTACATCCATTTCTTGTCCGTGACTACATTCCACTATTTTGTGAAATAAACGCACTGTATCGTGGGCATCTAATTTTGGGGCGGTGGCTGGCATATTATATATAATACTGATATTGTTTTTTTGATATATGTTAAATCCTAAAAAGTAATTCAATTTTTTATAAAAAAGAATAATAAAATTGAATGTTTACTTCATTATAAATTAGAATAATAGTTATATCGATGGTTTGTATATATGTATTACAATTAGAAAAGGGTAAGTATTATGTTGGAAAAACAAATAATCCAAATTTTCGCATTAAAAGTCATTTTAATTCTAATGGTTCAAAATGGACACAATTATATAAACCGTTAAAAATGGTAGAGCTTAAGAAAAATTGTGATGATTATGATGAAGATAAGGTTACAAGACAATATATGGATAAATATGGTATTGATAATGTTCGTGGAGGGTCATTTGTTTCGGTAAAATTAGATAATTCTGTAATCAACACTTTACAACAAATGGAAATTGGAACAAATAACAAATGTTTTAAATGTGGTAAAAAAGGACATTTTGCAAAAGATTGTTATGATGAAGACGATGAAGAATTATGGTATTGTGAATATTGCAATAAACAATTTGATACATATAAAGGTTGTTTATTTCACGAAAATGTATATTGTAAAAAAAATAAAAGAAAAAAAACAAAAAAAAATAACAATATTACTGATTGTGGTTCGGATGATGATTATAATTTCTCAGATGATGAGTTTTAGATTTAGATAAGATGTTTCAAATTGCGAGTTTTATAAAAAAGAATAATAAGTTAAACAAATATGAAAAGAATCTATATACAATAATATACAACAATGGAAACGAAAAATATTGAAAGTTTTTCAAAGATCATTCGTGATTTAATTCACGACTTAGATACTACCTTTCCAGAATACAAGGAAAAATATCAATCTATATCAAATTCACTTGACCACCCTGAAGCCCTTGCAAAATTACACGAATATTGTATTCCTGTTATTGCTCCTCGCTTTTTTGATATTTTATATCAAAATGAAGAAATGTTTGATGATGCTGAAATAGATACCTGTTTTTTACCTGATTTGGATTTTTCTTTGTTTTTCAAAACAAATGATATTAGTGAGAATAGTAAGAAAGTTTTATGGAAATATTTACAAGTTTTATTGTTTACATTAGTAGGAGACATACGTGATAAAGACGCCTTTGGTGAAACCGCTAATCTTTTCGCTGGTATTGATGAGAATGATTTACAAGACAAAATGAAAGAGGCTTTTGACAATATGGGAAACCTTTTTGATAAGTTTGAGGACCATTTGAAAACAGATGATACTGAGCAAGATGCCTCTGAAGGTGATAATAGTAGCAGAACAACCGATGCCAGTGGCAATGGTTTCCAAATGCCAAATCTTGGCTCTTTACACGAGCATTTACAAGGTTTATTAGACGGAAAAATCGGTAGTTTGGCAAAAGAACTTGCTGCCGAGATGACTGATGAATTCAAAGATGTCCTCGGTGGAGAAGCATCCAGCACAAAGGATTTATTCAAAAATTTAGTGAAAAATCCTAAAAAAATCAAAGAACTCATTCAACGCATTACTCAAAAAATAGAACAAAAGATGAAAAGTGGTAACATTTCTCGTGACGAGTTAATGAAAGAAGCCAGTGATATTATGGGCAAAATGAAGGACTTTGGTGGAAAAGATGAAATGATGAATATGATGAAGAATATGGCAAAATCTATGGGTGGTAAAGGTTCACGATTTAATATGGGAGCATTTGAATCTATGGCCAAGCAACACGAACAAAAAGAACGTTTGCGAAAGAAATTAGAAGAACGTCGTAAAGCCAAGATTGTAGAAGAAAATAATAAAAAGAAATTTGTCATTGAAGGTGATAAACAAGAAAAAACCGATTTTATTCATCCTGATTTATTAAAGGTAATGGAAGAAGAAGATGCAGCTAAAAAAGAAAAGGTTTCTGCAGCGAACGGTGCAAAAAAGAAAAAGAAAAAGAAGAAAAATTAATTTTTGCATTTTCATAAAAAATTGATTAGCTTTTTTAAGTTATGTCTATATACAACTTAAAAACTTATAAGACTGAAAAATGAGTATCTGTATTTCCACACTTCAAAAATTATCACAAAACAAACAATACTCTAAGCGTGCCCTTAATTTGAATGAAGTATTCCATATGAAAGAAAATAGTGGCGGTGGCGATTGTTTATTCCGCTCGATAGCTCAAAATATATACGACGATGAATCGCGTCATAATACCATTCGTCGCGACGTTTGTAATTATTATAAGAAATTTGATATGCAAGCATCATATCCAGAAAATTCATTAGAATACAAATTACAAATCACTTTGATTTGTGAAGAACTTGATTCCAGTGGGCTACGAATTGATGAAACTACTGGTGAATGTATTAGTAAACAGAATGTTTGGGGTGGCACTGCCGAAATATTGGTAATGGCAATTTTATATCGCTTGAACATAATTGTAGTAAGTGCTTTTGACGACAAAAGATATAGTGTTATTCCTTATCGTGGTGATTCAAGAAAAGCACCAATCTTCTTATATTATAATGGGGAAAATCATTACCAATCATTGACTCCTAATCGTCGTGTTTCTTCGCGAATTTCCAAAAACAATAAAAACAACAAAAACAACAAAAACAACAAAAACAACAAACGCAAAAATAAAAAATAATGTACACAATAATATACATAATCATTTTGAAATATTTACTTGTTTTTTAACATACCTCACAAGGGTCTTCTTGTATTTGATTCTCTTGTGTTTCCTGTTCTTGTGACTTACAATATATATCATAAAATACCTTTTTTCCTATTAAGAATAATAATGCTGCTCCTACACAGGCTATAAATCCGTACGCTACTTGATCTTCTTTACTACTGGCTGACATCTTGTATTATTTACCGAATATATGACAAGATGTAATCAATTTTATGTAATATTCTTCAATGACTCCCGATAATGTTTAAGTAAAAGAGTTTAAAATAATTGATTGTTCATAATATAGATGCTAAAAATACCAAATCATGATATTACAAATATAAAATTGATTTCAAATAATACCGAATTGGTAATCCAACAAATGGAAGATACCCCAAAACAAAACGAAAATGGCTTGGACCAATTCTATACAAACCCTAATATAGCATTGGATTGTTACAATAAATTAAATGAAATTGTAAACTTAGATGAATTCGATATTCATTTGGAACCAAGTGCAGGTTCAGGGTCATTCTTCAACATTATGAACCATAGTAAAAAAATAGGATTAGATATAGAGCCAAAAGCGAAAGGTATTCATAAAATGGATTTCTTTGATTATAAAGCAGATGAAAGTAAGAAGTATTTAGTTATTGGTAACCCACCTTTTGGTAAAGTATCATCATTAGCTGTTAAATTCTTTAATAAAAGTGCTGAATTTGCAGATTGTATTGCATTTATTATACCAAGAACATTTAAAAGAGTAAGTATTCAAAATAAATTAGATTTACATTTTGAATTGATTTATAATCAAGACTTGCCAATTACCCCTTGTTGTTTTACACCACAAATGACTGCAAAATGCTGTTTTCAAATTTGGGTAAAAAAACAGCAAAAAAGGGACAAGATTATTTATGATAAAACACATAATGATTTCAGCTTTTTAAAGCTGGGTCCAAAAGATAAAAACAATCAACCAACCCCACCAAAAGATTGTGATTTTGTAATAAAAGCGTATGGATCAAATTGTGGCGAATTAATAGATATAAATTTGATGGCTTTGAGACCAAAAAGTTGGCATTGGCTAAAATGCAATATTGATAAAGAAGTGTTAAAAAAGAGATTTAGACAATTAGATTATTCAATGTCTAAAGATACAGTGAGACAAGACAGTCTCGGACAACAGGAATTGATATATTTGTACAAACTAAAATTTGGTTAGAAATTTTCGGAATTATATTCTACTTTATATTTCATTAATTCATTCCAAAGTTCAAAACTTTTACCTTTTTTTGAATTAGGGTCGCATCTTAAAGCATATTCACAATTTCTACCTTTAATATTATCTAATGTAATTTCACCAAATACTTCACGGGTTCCATGAGCGTATCCTCCATAACGAACAATCAGTTCATACACTATATTAGAAGGGATTTTAAAAATATGACCATTACCGTGAGGTGTATCAAACATATTATATGCTATGAAAATATAGTAATCAACATTATGGTCAGGTCTTATTTGGACAAAATTTATTCTTGATTCTTTTGCGTGTACTGATGCCTTTATTTCATAATTAATACCGTTTTTGTGTCCATCGCCACTTGTTGAATTTATTGGCTCTCCTATATTTAAATCTGTCTTGCATATAATTTCCAATTCAGTAGACTGTGGACTCAAATAGTAACGTGCATACAGACATTTTCCTGTGAGTGTTGGCTGCATTTTAATTTTTCCTAATATGTCTTTTTTATTTTTAGATTCTCTTATTTTCATTTCGTCAACAATAGTAGCATAATCAGTAGTTGCAGTTGTCTGTTGGGAAGATTGTCTTTGTTTTTCAAGTTCAAATGCCTGTTTTTCATTTTCAAATGCCTGTTTTTCAAGTTCAAATGCTTGTTTTTCAAGTTCAAATGCTTGTTGTAATTCAAAAATACTTTTAGAAGTATCCATTTTAAAATATATTATAAGTTAAAAAAATATATTTTGCAATCAATTTCATTATAGGTCAATAATACTACTTAATATAGACTTCTCTTACTACATGTTTCATTATTTTGCCCAGTTTAATTGCATCTGTTGAGTCAAATCCTCCCAACGACTCGTTAGAGATTCTCATATAGTCTATATTATCTTGAGTGTCACATTCGAATGCTTCTGGATGTTCTCGTTCCCACAGTCGTAGACTACCATAATTCTTGTATTCCACTGTTTTAATGAGCTTCTTTAATTCTGTCTTGTCTTCCGTATCTTTCTTCCACGTATCACCTTGCTTGATGTATAAAGTTTCCCTCTTAAGATCTGTACAATGCAATGGACGCTTATAAATGTCCATTGCTCCAAGTGTATTACTGAATATGGACATCATTCCTTGAACGTATCCTACATTGCCCATATGTTCCAGTTCAGGAATGCCAATGTTAAGGTTCTCAATAAAGTTTTGTATAGAGATAGCATCTTTGCACTGCTCATTAAGAAAGAAATTGAGATTGAATCTGTTGTTGGTCGTGGTATTATTGCAGTTATTAATATTGGTTACCTGCTGTAATTGTGGTATGAGTTCCTGTATTTGTTTATTATGTTCTTCTTGTTGCTGTTTTAGTTGCTCTTGTTGTGCTTGAATATGTTCTTGCTGTTGTACAAGCATCTTTCTCATTTCAGCATTATCCTGTAATATAGCACTGACAGTATCATTATTAATAGAACTATTTGTATTTGCGTCTGATACTGGAGTAGTTGTGTCGTTTACTATATTAGTCTGTATGCCATTACAATTCTTCTTGTGACGATGTAACGATTGTCTGTGTCCGAATTCTTTTCCACACGAGCATATATGCTTTGAATTTATATTTTGAACTAAACTGTCAGCATTTGTAAGCTTTTTATGTTTTGCTGTAATTAAGTGACGATCATATTGACTTTTTCTACAGGTAGAATAGTCACAAATTTTACAATAAAAATCGTCGAACTTTTTTTGAACTAAATTGTCAGCCATTTCCTAAAATATGCTGACAAAAAAAGTTCCAGAATATGAACTTACTATTTTTCGCTTCAGTCACAACATTTTCTCCCATTTTCTCTCTTTTACAGCATTTCAGTGTCATTTCCCAAAACTGGTCAACTCTTGAAAAAACTTTTTTGAGAAATTCAAAATTGGACATTTTTAAAAATGTCCAAAAACCAAATTCGAAATAGAAGTTTATTTTTAAAAAACTTTAAAAAACAATAAATTGAAACAATATAAAGAACAAACGAGGAAAAATATCAAAGTATAATATAAATATGAAATACATTGATCTCAAGGTGTTTTTAGTATCGTTCTTGTTCGGACTCTTTATAGTATACGTATTAATGCCAAATACAAGCACAGTATATGTCTATCCAACGCCAGATAATATAGACGTTATTCAATATCAAGATAGGGCTGATAATTGTTTCTCAGTGAAGCAACAAGAGGTGGAATGTCCGGCAGAGAGCGGACGCATCTTTGGTATTCCAATGCAATAATTTGTCTGTTTATTATATAATCCAATATGAATTTTAAGAGATTGTTACATACATACGAAGGAAAAATATTAGTTTCTATTTTCATTGGTCTAGGAATGGCCACACTATTTAGGAAGGTATGCAAGGACAAAAACTGTATAGAATTCAAGGGTCCAGTATTGAAAGATTTCGAAGATAAGGTATATAAACATAATGGAAAATGCTATAAATACAGCGTAGAATCAACAAGTTGTGTAGCTAATAAGAAAACAGTACCAATCGGTCAATCGGTTCAAGAAGAATCATCAAATGCTTTTTAAGGTATTCGTTTTGTAAATAAATATTAGGTATTTACAAAATATATAATGAGTAACGTGACAAGAATTGCCGATTTACCCAATGGAAAGCCGGAAGATTTCCAAAACGTAATGGTGAAAGAACAGCCAACAAATTACGTCCCAATAAACGTTCATCCAAATCCGTATGGACTATCTGAAAAGAATCCAATCCAACAAGAACCACCAGCAAATACACAGGCAGAACAACCAATGATGCCTATGGAGCAATTACCTCAGATACAACAACCAATGCAGAAAATGACTTCAGGTCCTCAAGTAGATTATCGCCAAGTTGTCGCACAACAAGAATTACCATCACGTGATATTCCTATGGATAGCACACAATATACACAAGACCCAGAAACACAAGCGAATTACGTTCCACCAGGTCCTCCAGACTATTTAAAGAATTACGAAGAGCAAGAACGAAAAAATATTGCATATGAACAAGACCAACATAGAAAGAAAATGGTTGATGTGTTAATGGATGAAATACAATTAGCAGTATACGTCGCATTATTATTTTTCTTATTTCAAACAGCAGTAGTAAGGAAATTCATAACCAACAATTTTACTTGGTTACCAATTATTAACAGCGACGGTAATTTTAATGGATATGGTTTATTATTCAAAAGCTTTTTATTTGGAATTTTTTTCTATGGAAGTCAAAAATTAACAGATATGTTGATGGTATTGTAGATAGTATAAGTAGCATATAGGTTCTCTAATATAAATAATCGGATTTAGGTTTATTTTTCTTGGTTTTGTTTTGTTTAGGAGTTTTTTTCACGGTTTTTGATTTCTTATCTCCAGGATTATATTTCAAGAACCATTTTTGATATTCCTTGGACTTACGATTAGAACGTAGTTTTTTATATTGCAAGGCTTTTTCCGCGCGAATATCTTCAATAGATTTTTGTTCTCCGTAACAAGATACAGAGAACCTACGTAGTAAACCTTTTTGAGAAAGACGGTTATGTTTTTGCACATCGTATAAATATTTCGCCATACACACAAGGCGTTCGTAATCATAATAAGGCAAATCAGTATACATAAATGCCAAATAAAAGTTTAAAATAGTATCAATAGTGGCAATTTTAATAGTTTTACGTTTAATTTTCAATTTATTATAATTATGACAGGCAATAGGTTTATAAAAATAAACTATATTTTGTCCATCAATGGATACAATGTAGTGTTCAGGGATGACTTCGTGAATTTCTTCGTGTTTTTCAATACCAACATTTTTAAATCCGTGATAAATAAGGCTTTCACGTAATAAATAGGCATCGTTCTCCGCATTATTTGATAATACATCAAAATCCGGTGTTTTACGGACAATAGTTTTATCAGTTTGCATATATGTGGAGAACATAGAAGCAGCATATCCTCCAAAAAAGACAACGTTCAATTTCATAAGATTGTCTAAAACAATATCGTAAATTTCTTCTCCGCGTTCCTTGGCACTCTTAAGATCACGTTGAAAATTTACAGTTTTGCATTTTGTAGCAGGGTCCATAGGATAATATTTATTTAACAAAGAAATACGTTTAACCACCTTTTCCCAGCGACTAACGTCGCCCATTGGACGTGATAATTCTAAATACATATTCATACGCAAGAAATCAGGAGGACAATAATGAATACCTTGTATAACAATCGCTCTGGTTTGCACTTTTTTAAACAAAAGACTGTGTAATTGGGTAATATCCGCAATAGGAATAAAATTGACGAAAACCTTGTAAGTGCCGTAATGAACACCAGCTTTGGCTTCTACATCAGTATATCCTTTTTTATAATAAATATCGGCTAATTCAACAGCATCTTCCATAGCATTACTTGAATAGAAGTCATAATCCGGGATTTCAGTTTCTTTATCGTAGAATTGAGCGTGATTTGGTAGAATATTATTAATAGCGGTACCTCCATAGCAAACTAATTTCTTTTTCACTAAGAATTGTTCTAAAATATCAATAATTTTTTGGATTTCGTCATCATTTACGGCCTGTTTTTTACGAATATCATCGGCTTTGTCAACGGCTTGACGAACGATTGCCAATTCACATTCTTCAAATGACATTTGGGAATTGCAAATTTTATTCATATTTATTTTATAATATATATGGATATTTATTGTTCTCTAATGCGATTAATATAAATGATTCCACTTTCTAATACAATAAAAGACGAATTGAAATGGTTAAATAAATCTTCGTAATCTCTAAGATTAGCTGTCTTATTATAGAATCGGAAAGTAGAAACTTGCATAGCATATTTTGTGATCATATCGTAACAAGACGGTTCATTAACTGAATCGTCATCAAAAGGAAATTCTGGGACACCAACCCTCATATTTTGAGGGCGAATCAATGTACGGTCTTTTGAAAATTCAATTTCAGGTGTTTCGTGTTTCGATTTATCACAATCACAACTAAAAAAGGAAAAGAAAGACCTTTTATCTTGCGAAACATAATCACTGTAAGGAAGTACTCTTACGGCACCTAAATCAGAACTACGACGGGTTTCAATAAATTTAAATGAGAGGGCATTTTTCAACTCAATAGATTTGTCACTTTCTACCATCATAACAATTTTATTTTTTAGTTCATTGAATGTCGTTTTTTCAACGTCTACTTCGAATTGGTATAATCTTGCAGCTAATTTACCTTGAACAACTTTGTCTACGTTTTCGAAGAGCTCATTGTGTCTATGTTGCTTTACAACATCAGAACCTTGAGCAACATTATCAACAACATCCATAATGGATTTTCCTGCGAGAGATTGTTTAATTAAAGGACGAATACGTAAGTGAATGAATAATGGGTCGTTCGGATTAGGAATAGGTCTGGAGAATGCGTATGAAATGAGTGTATCAAATGCATCATCTAATAACAATGTATTTTTGGTATCAATAGCTTCATTGCGCTTTCCAGTAACTTTACCAATAAAAGCAGCATTTGGTTTCTTTGGATCAAATAAAATTTCAAGATCTAAAAAGCGGCAACCACGACCAAGTACGTATTTAATAGCATCTATACTGGCATAATTGTGACCATCAATGGCGGAATTATAACTGGATTTAATAATATAGTTTTGTAATGGAAGTTCTCCGTTTCCATTGAAATTTTCTATTTTAATACGTTTATCAAATATGTGGTCCGGGTCAAAACCTTCATCTACTGTGAAATAACGTTCATAAATAATGGCAACAATTATAATGATAATAGTAGTAATAAGAATATAGTACATATAAAATATAGGAATATATTATATTGTTATATTATAAAATGGCCGGAGGATTATTAAATTTAAAAGCAGAAGGTTCAAATAACATAATATTAAATGGAAATCCAACAAAGACATATTTCAAGGTCACCTATTCTAAATATACTAATTTTGGATTGCAAAAGTTCCGTATAGATTATGATGGGTTACGTGAGCTACGAGCATCGGAAGAATCCACATATAACTTCAAAATACCGCGATATGCAGAACTACTGATGGATACATATTTGGTAGTGACATTACCTGACATATGGAGTCCAATATATCATCCATCCGAAGGAACAGCAAATAGATGGGCACCGTACGATTTCAGATGGATACAAAATATTGGAACACATATGATTAAAGAAATAACCATTACTTGTGGTTCTACATTAATACAAAGATATACCGGTGAATACTTAGCTGGAATGGTAGAAAGGGATTTCCCCAAAGAAAAGAAAGACTTGTTTAATTCAATGACGGGTAATATAGCGGAATTGAACGACCCAGCAAATACAGATGGTCGTATTAACACATATCCATCGGCATTTTACACAGATGCTACAACTGGTTCTGAACCATCTATACGTGGACGAAGCTTATACATACCAATAAATACGTGGTTTACACTGGACAATCGTTGTGCATTTCCACTGGTTGCATTGCAATATAATACACTTCAAATATCTGTGACATTACGACCAATAAGAGAATTGTTTCAAGTGAGAGATGTATTTGATAACGAATTTAATAGACCACATGTGCAACCCGATTTTAATGAAGCACGATTCCAAATGTATCGTTTTTTACAAAGTCCACCTCACGTGGTTTTGACTCCAGAATATTACGAAAATCAACAAAATACCTGGAATGCAGATGTGCATTTAATAAGCACTTATTGCTTTTTATCACCAGAAGAAGCTGCAAAATTTGCAAGGGAAGACCATGCATATTTAATAAAAGACGTTTATGAGCATAAATTTGAAAATATTACGGGAACAAAAAAACTAAAGCTTACATCTAATGGGATGGTATCCAGTTGGATGTGGTTTTTGCAACGAAATGATGTAAACTTAAGAAACGAATGGTCAAACTATACGAATTGGCCATATAGAAATCAACCAGGCGATGTGATTTTAGCCCCGACAACACTACCTGCCACAATTAATAATGTATCTACAACTGGATTGGTTGCAAACAATTATGGTCCATTTATTGATCCAGCAAATGGTCAGAATACAGGTATTTATATTACTGGTAATTATATGACGGTAAATCGTAAGGAAATTTTAGAAACAATGGGAATTTTATTAAACGGCGATTATCGTGAAAATATGTTAACGCGCGGAGTATTTGATTATATAGAAAAGTATACACGAACGGCTGGTTTTGCGAATGAAGGGTTATATTGTTATAACTTCTGTTTGAATACAGATCCAAAGGAATATCAACCTTCTGGTGCATTAAATATGAGTAAATTCAAAAATATAGAATTAGAAGTTACCACACATATTCCAGACTTTGATTTAGTAAATTCAAACTATGATGTAATATGTAATGATAATGGACAACCAGTTGGTGTGCGAAAAATGAATTATCAGTTATTTGATTATGCATATAATTTCGTCTTGTATGAAGAACGCTATAACGTATTATCTTTTATCGGAGGAAATTGTGGAATGATGTATGCACGTTAATAGAATAGGTTTTTTTACCTCATTATATTATAATAATATAATGACACAAACACAATGGAAAGAAAGTAGTAAAGAAGGTTTTACAGGAAATAATAATGGAGCAGAAGACTCTCATACACGAAGTATATTAGAAAAACTAAATAAATTGAGAAAAATTAAAGAAAAAGAAACGTTTGAGAACTTTGCAAATATAAAACCATTAGAAACAATATTTGATACCTTTGTAAAACCATCTGATTC
>MDSZ01077741.1_pt1 | contig 15660 bp, 15 predicted proteins | sample 811201 | NCBI WGS metagenome assembly MDSZ01 (sample SAMN05326647, study PRJNA326480) | marine metagenome | isolation source: seawater | place: Indian Ocean: North | collected 2010
CTACTTAGGTTTTGTTTGGGATATATCTGAAGGCTTATCATTCACAATGGATGCTTTCCATGTGAAGCTTGAAGGTGCAGTGACAAATCTTGATGTTCAAAACATTGCTAACAGAGAAGGTTATTGTTTAGAGGGTGAGGCATTTGCAACATGGCTAAATAATTCAAACTTTGCAGGTATTAACTGTACAGAAACTCTTGCAGCTATTAAAAGAGCAACACCTGGTGACTTAGATACTGATGGTATTGGTGCTTATGACGAGATAACCACATACAATACAAACCAATCTTTTGAAGAGTTCCAAGGTATTGATACAACTCTAAGATATAATTTCTCAACAGAATCAGCTGGTGATTTTGGGTTTGTTCTATACAATTCAAACATCATCTCAAGAAAGAGAAAAGAAGATTCTAATTCAGATACTCTAGAATTATTAGACTATTATCTATATGAGCCAAGATCTCAGCAAACTGCTACTACAACATGGAGATATGATGACTGGAGAGTATCATTATTCATGGATAGGACTGGTCACACTGAGCAGTATTATGGTGAAAAAGGTGATCCATTCATTACAGCAAACTTATCAGTTGGTTATAACTATTCAGCTGATCTATCTTTGAGAGCTACAGTTACAAATATTGAAGATAAAATGCCTGAAAAAGATAGTGCTTATGGATATCCATATTTCAATAGAAGTTACTATAGTATATTTGGTAGGGCTTTCTATGTTAGTGCATCATATAGATTCTAAAAAATCTATATTAAATAGTATAAAAACTATATAATACGAGGGGGCTAAGTTAAGCCCCCTTTTTTTATGACTATGAAAAACACAATAATATTAATATTTACATTAACCATATCTATAGCTTTATATTCTCAAGAGGATAATGAAACTATTGTTCCAGAAAATCCTGAAAAGTTAGTAAATGACTCAATTAATATTCAATCTGGCACTATTAAAAATATGCAAAAAGCGCAAGCAAAGATTGATAAATTAGACGATGAGTCAAAGAAACTTACAAATGAATATAAAGACACTATAGTTGAATATGAAATACTGAACAAATATGACAATCAGTTAGAGAGAATTACTATAAGTCAAGCTGAAGAGATTGCTAACTTAACACAACAAATAGATAATCTTGATGAAACAAACAAGTATGTTTTACCTTTATTAGAACGAATGGTAATTACGCTTAGAGATTTAATTGAAGTTGATGTGCCATTTTTAATGGAAGAAAGAATGTCTAGATTAGAAGAGCTAGAAGATATTTTATTTAAAGCAAATTTTTCAACTGCTGAAAAATTTCGAAAGATTTACGAAGCGTATCAAATTGAAAACGAGTATGGAAGAACTATTGAAGCATATTCAGGAAGCATAAATATCGATGGTGTAAATCTTGCAGCTCAATTTTTTAGATTAGGTAGATTAAATCTCTACTACATAACTCCAGATGGAGATGAAACAGGTTATTGGAATAAAAATACAAATACTTGGGTGCATCTTGGTGGCAAATATGCAGACGAAATTGATGCTGCTTTAAAGATAGCATATAAGCAAGCTCCTCCTGATTTTATTAACCTTCCTGTTCAAGGAGTTGAGAAATGAATAAGTTAACTCTAATTACAATTCTCACCGTATTGCCATCTCTATTAATTTCACAAGAATCGGATGAAGTTAAAGAAGTAGATCCTAATATTGAGCGTGTTGAAAAAATTCAAGACTTAATAAACAGAGTTGAAAAGAATAGAGAAGATTTATCTGATATGGATGAAGCTAGGATTAATGCTTTCATTCAGAAGGTTGCTGATAGAAGGTTTCTTTTATCAAAAGCAAAAAAACAATTAGCTGATGAAGAAGCAAGAAACAAAAGATTAGAAGATCTTTTTGAGGCTAATGAAATTAAACTTGCTGAGCTTGAAACTGAATTAAATATAAAATTAGGTGTATTAGGTGAATTATTTGGTGTTGCTCGCCAAATGGCTGGTGAACTTCAAGCCGATTCTGAAACTGCATATAATTTTTCAGAACATCCTGATCGGACACAATCGTTAAATGAAATAGGTCAAATTAAGGTACATAGTTTAAAAAATCTTGAGGATTTGTGGTTATTGCACCTCAATGAAATAGCTTCTTCTGGTGAGATTAAAGAAATAAATGCAAATGTAATTAATTCTGATGGCGATATAACAACAGAAAAATTAGTTAGATATGGACCTTTTAACATGGTTCAAAATAGATCATTTGTAAAACCTGATATTGCTAATAATGCATTTTTAGCTCTTGAGAAGCAACCGGATAGATCCTTAAGAAGAAAATTTAGATCTCATTATAGATCTGATGATTATGCTATCGCACCAATTGATCCTACAAGAGGATTTTTATTATCTCTTTATCTCGATAAACCAACAACTTTTGAGAGGATTGCTCAAGGTAAATTGATTGGATTTATAATAGTAATTATTGGAATGGCAGGCTTAATGTTTGCTGCATATAGATACTTTAAACTTTATACATATTCTAAATCTATTAAGTCTTCAAAAAGTTCAGATGTATTTTCAAAGATTAAGAATATTTCTGATAGCTCAAAAGACGTTGAATCTTTTGAAAGGGAATGCGATGAAGTTTTACTGACAGTAAATGGAAATTTAAGTTGGGGTGTAAATTGGATTAAGTTTCTTGCTGCTGTTGCCCCATTATTAGGACTTCTTGGAACAGTTATTGGAATGATAGAAACTTTCCAAGCAATTACAGTATTTGGTACAGGAGACCCTAAACAAATGGCTGGAGGTATCTCTCAAGCACTTGTTACGACTATGCTCGGGTTAATATTTGCTGCACCACTATTAGCTATGTACACATTACTTTCTGAGAAAGTATCAGAAATACTTCAAGAGATTGAGGAGTATGTGGCAGTAACAATTGTCAATAAGGTTAAGTAATGATTGGACTTACTGATCTATTTGATAGAGGTGGACCAGTTTTATATATTCTTTTTTTGGTTACTCTTTTTATTTGGTTTATTATTTTTTCTAAATATTTGAGCACCTCATTCAATAATAAAAATTGGATTTATAGAGATTTCAAAATTTTTTCAAATGGCATAACTCCAACTAAAAATAATATTCATTTGCTTGAAGAGTCATTTTTAATTCATATTAAACGAAAGACCACACAAAAATTGAAGATGTTAGATGGATTAATAGGGCTATGTCCCATGCTGGGTTTGCTTGGAACTGTATATGGCATGATAGAAGTTTTTGAAGTTCTTGCTGTTCTTGGTACTGGAAATCCAAGAGCTATGTCTACTGGTGTTGCAAAGGCAACAATACCAACTATGGCTGGTATGACAATCGCTTTGAGTGGTCTTTTTTTTAAATTTGACTTAGCTAACAGAGTAGAAAGATATCAAGAAGAGGCAAGAGTCTTTTTTAAGGATAATGTTGTAATATGAAACGATTTAACAAAAGAAGACAAGCACAAGAAGAAGCAGCATTGGATTTAACTCCTATGATGGATATTGTTTTTATCATGTTAATATTTTTTATTGTTACTACGTCGTTTGTTAAAGAAACTGGTGTTGATGTAAACAGACCGAATGCAGAAACAGCTGAACGTGATGAAAAGGGGAATATTCTTGTCGCAATAACAGAAAATGATGAAATTTGGATAGATAAACGCCGTGTTGATTTGAAGGCTGTAAGAGCTAACATTGAAAGATTAAAAATTGAGTACCCCGAGGGATCAGTGATTATACAGGCAGATCAAAGATCTCGTTCTGGTTTGCTGGTTGAAGCAATGGATCAAATTAGATTAGCTGGCGTAACTAATATATCAATTGCTGCAAAAAATGATAATTAAAAGATACGAAAAATATTTTCCATATGCTTTATCTTTTATAGCTGCGTTTTGTATTTTCTTATTAATGCAATATCTCATTACTACAGATGTATTTAACAAAAAAAAAGATGAAGATATTAGTTTTTTAGAATTTATTAGAATTAATACAGATGACTCACTTTTAGAAAGAGATAGAAAAATTCCTGATAGACCAAAACCAGAAAAGAGACCTCCACCACCTCCTGATATTGATTTAAAACAAGATACAAAATTAATAAGACCAAATCTTGATATAGAATTACCAAATTTTTCAGTGCCTGTTGATTTTAGTGGAGCATTTCTTGGAAATATGAATGATCTTCAAGGAACATCCACAGCTCTAATACCAATGGTAAGAGTTGCACCTCAATGTCCTGTTCAAGCAATTCAAGGAGGTATAGACGGTAAAGTTCAGGTATATCTTGTTGTTGGCCCTAATGGAAGAGTGAAAACAGCAAGAATTGTAAGAGCAACCAATGGTACACTATTTAATAAAGAAACAACTAAAGCAATTAGAAGGTGGCAATTTAAGCCAAAAGTTATAAACGGTATACCTGTTGAGCAAGCAGGTGAAGTTACAGTGGAGTTCTTTTGTAATGCATAAATTTTTTATAGTTATTTTTATATTTTTTTCATGTTCTGCATTTTCTGAAGAAACTATCAGTAGATGGATGGCTGATTATTTTAAAAGAATTCATGATCATATTGGTGATGAAAATTACGAGAAAGCTCAATATGAACTTGAAATGGGGAACAACAATTACTTTAGAAATGGAAGAACTTATGAGGCTGCACTTTTGTATCAACTTTATGGACAGTTTTACGCTGTGCAAAGTCAATATACAAATGCCATTCCTTGGTTTGAGAAAGCTCTTGCAACAGGAAAAATGCCCAGAATTGGAGCTCAAGAGGTAAGATTTCAATTAGCTCAAACCTACTTTATGATTGGTGAATATGAAAATGTAATACCTTTATTGAATGAGTTTATTAACATTGGAGAAAAATATAAGTATCCAGTTTCAGCAAGAGTTAATCTTTTAATGTCTTACTCTCACGGAAGATTGGATCAGTATGAACCCTCTTATTACCATATAAAATTAGCAAATAAGAAATCTGACAAACCTCAAGTTGATTGGATTGAATATGCATTTAGTCTTGCTATGAAACTTGAAGAGCTTGATGATGCGGAAGACTTAGGAACAAGATTATTATATTTAAAACCTGAAAAGAAAAAGTACTGGAATCAAATTAGTGCACTATATTTTGCAAAAGAATTTGAGTTAAATTCACTATCTGCTTTAGAGCTTGCATATGAAAACAATACTCTCAATAAAGAAAGTGATTATCTTTTACTAGCAAAATATTATCTTTATCAGAAATCACCTTTAAAGAGCGTCTTGGTTATTGAAGACGGCATAAAAAAAGATTTAATTAAACAAAACGAAGAAAATCTTAAACTACTATCGAGTTCATATTTTTATGCAAGAGACTTAAAAAAGGGAATTGATGTATTAATAAGAGCAGAAAAAGTTTCAGATGATCCGGAGCTATCTTTTAGACTCGGCACTTATGCTTTTGATAGTGAAAACTATAATTTAGCAATATCATCTTTTAATGTAGCAAAGGAGAGAGGTTGGAATGAAATTCCAGGAAGAATTGAATTAATCACCGGTATTTCATATTTTGAACTTGATAATATAGATAAAGCAAAAGAAAATCTTATTGCTGCTACTGGTTATGATGATACTCGTGATACAGCTGAAGGGTGGTTATCGTATATCAAACAATTTGAATTATAATATTACTAAATGAACAATTATTTAATTGTTTTGTCCAATTTACTATGATTATTCAAACAGAAAACCTAATTAAAAACTACGAAGTTGGAACACAGACAGTTAAAGCTTTAAAAGGTATAAATCTTTGTGTTGATAAGGGTGAATTTATATCGATTATGGGTCCATCAGGTTCAGGAAAAACAACTCTAATGAATATAATAGGATGTTTAGATTCTCCCACAAATGGTAAATATTTTTTAAACAATCAATCTGTAAGTGATTTAACTGATAACCAACTTGCAAAGATAAGAAATAAGGAAATAGGTTTTGTTTTTCAATCTTTTCATTTGCTTGCAAGAAATAATGCTCTAGACAATGTTATGTTACCGCTCAAATATGCAGGTTTTTCTGAAAAAGAAGCAATCAAGATGTCTGAAAAAGCTTTAGATCAAGTTGGTTTAAATGAAAGGAAAAAACACTCACCAGCTGAGTTATCAGGCGGGCAACAACAAAGAGTTGCTATAGCAAGGGCTTTAGTTAATAATCCAAGCATTCTATTTGCAGATGAACCAACTGGTAACCTAGATTCAAAAACTGGTGATGATGTGATGAACTTATTTAAGGAACTTAACAATAATGGACAGACTATAATACTCATTACTCATGAGGACAGTATTGCCACAAGATCGAATAGAATTATTACAATTATGGATGGTCTGATAAAATCAGATAATAAATTATAAAAAAATGAAATTATTTAACACACTTACAATATTGATTATCTTTGCAACACTTACAGCATGTGGTTCTGGAGATAACACAAATACAAATAATCAATATTATAAAAAACAAGAGACTGAAACTAGAGAGCTAGAGTTATCAATTGAAGCATCTGGAATTATTGAAGCAATTGCTTCAGTTGAGATTAAATCTAAAGCTTCAGGAGAAGTTTTATATCTAGGTGCAGAGGTTGGAGATTTTGTTGAAAAGGGAGCTGTTCTGGGGCAAATAGATCAAAGAACACCTAATAATATATTAAATCAATCAAAATCTGATTTAGATGCAGCTAAAGTGAGACTAGAAAACGCAGAGTCTCAATATAACAGAGGTAAAGAACTTCACAAAAATGGGAGTATCTCTGATAAAGATTTTGATGATATACAAGAAAATTTTATTCAAGCTAAATCCACACTTGTTAGAAGTGAAGTTTCATATGAAAACGCAAAGATTGCGTTAGATGATACTGTTGTTAGATCTCCAGTTAGCGGAACTGTTATTTCAAGACCTGTTGAAGTTGGACAAGTCATCTCTTCACCTACTTCAGCTGTAGGCGGAGGGACATTGCTTATGACAATGGCAGACCTTTCTAAAGTAAGGGTTAGAGCATTAGTAGATGAAATAGATGTAGGTAAGGTATCGATAGGTCAAACTGTATCAATTAAAGTAGCAGCATATAGAGATAAAGAATTTTTTGGTATTGTCTCTAAAATAGAACCTTTAGCAAGAATTGAACAAAATGTTACAACCTTTCCTGTTTTAATTGATATTAATAATGATGAAAACTTATTACTACTCGGTATGAATACTGATGTTGTTATAGAAATTTTAAAACAGGAAGTTTCATTAAGTGTTCCGTCTATGTCCCTTAGAACAAGAAAAGATATATATTCTGCAGCAAGCATAGTTAATATTCCTAAAGAGGACGTAGATAATTTTCTTGTAGACAAAGTAAAGGGCGAAAATTTTAATAAATTTATTGTAATTAAAGAAACTAGACAAGGACCAACTCTAGCATGGGTGCAAATAGGTGTATCTGATCTATCTAACGTTGAAATAGTGGATGGTCTGTTGGAAGGCGATACAGTATATATTCTGCCAAGTAAAAGTTTAGTTGATTATCAAAGACAATTTAGAGAAAGAGTTGAGGCTTCATTTAGTTTTGGATAATGTTATTTAAAGACTCAGTTACATCTGCAATTTCATCAATAAAATCTAATGCTACTAGATCTTTTTTAACATCTCTTGCAATTATAATTGGTACTGCTGCAGTAATTTCTGTTATAGGACTTGGTTCTAGTGCCAATGAAGCTCTAGAACAAAGTATTGATGATCTTGGAGGCAGAACTTTATATGTAAGTCCAGGACAAAATAGAAGAGGGGCCGTAACAAAAGGTATGATACCTCTTGATATTAAAGATGCTGAAGCTCTAGCTAAAAACAATGAACACAATTGGAAAATATCTCCAACTATTGCTCGTAATAGGCAAGTAAAGCTTAATAATGCAAATATAAATGAAAGAGTCGGTGCATATTTACCAATTCATTTTGAAGTAAGGGGTTACGATTTAGAACATGGAAGATTATTTACTGAAGATGAAAACCTTGGAAGAAAAAGGGTTGTAGTTATTGGATCTGATGTTCCAGGAGAATTAAAAACTCGAGCAAAAAGTATATTAAATAAAGAAATTCTCATAGCAGGTGTTTCGTATGAGGTTGTAGGTATTTTAAAACAAGAAGGTTCAACTGGGTGGCAAAATCCGGATGATGAACTCTATGTACCTTTATTAACTGGAGCACAAAGATTATTTGGTACAGATAAACTAGATTCAATAAATGTAGGAATTCCAAACGATAGCAATGTTGATGCAGTGATGATGACAATAGAGCAAATTCTAAGAGCTAAACATGATATCGGCCCTGGTGAAGATAATGATTTTAGAATTAGCGACTATAGTCAATTTGCAGATCTAAGAAGACAAGCAACTGGCATATTTACTGCTTTAATTGCTGGTATTGCAGGAATAAGTTTGATTGTTGGAGGTATTGGAGTAATGAATATTATGCTTGTTTCAGTTACTGAAAGAACAAGAGAAATTGGATTAAGAAAGGCTCTTGGAGCCACACAGCAAGCCATAATGATGCAATTTATTATTGAGGCCGTACTTTTATGTATTATCGGTGGATTGATTGGCATTTTTATTGGGATTTCTATATTGTATCTATTTTCTTCCTTAAATGATTGGCCATATGCATTACCGATAAGCGCAGTCATAGGGTCTATTACATTTTCTGCACTTGTTGGGCTATTTTTTGGAATTTGGCCAGCACAACGTGCTGCAAAATTAGATCCAGCTGTCTCATTAAGATATGAGTAGCTTGAAAGTTATTCAACTTTTACCAGAATTAAATATTGGCGGTGTTGAACGAGGAACAAAAGATTTTTCTAAGTATTTAGTTGAAAAGGGCAATTATTCAATTGTTATTTCAAATGGCGGTATTTATGAAGATGAAATTATCAATGATGGAGGGAGACATATTAAACTCCCGATACATAAAAAAAGATTTACCTCATTATTATTATCAAAAAAATTAAGAAGCATATATCAACAAGAAAAACCTGACATTGTTCATGTAAGGTCAAGAATGCCAGCCTGGATTAATTATTTTGCTTATAAAAAACTTAGTTTAAAACCAAAACTTATCTCTACTTTTCATGGTTTATACAGTACACCCAGTTATAGCAAGGTAATGTCAAGAGCGGATCATATGATTGCAATTTCAAATACAGTGAAGCAGTACATTATAAATACTTATAATATCCCCGAAAATAATATTACGACTATACCCAGAGGATGCGATATAAAAAGATTTAACCTGAAACCTCTTTCAGAGTCTTATATTAAAAGTTGGTACAATGAATTTCCTCAAACAAAAAATAAAATTATCTTAACTTTACCAACTAGAATTTCAAAATGGAAAGGAGTAGATAGCTTTATTAATTTATTTTCAGTTTTAAATGATGATAAATATCATGGTTTGATAGTTGGCCCAGTATCAAAATCAAAACAAAGATATTTTAAGAAACTGCAAAACAAAATCTCTAATCAAAACTTAAGTCATAAAATTACTTTTACAGGTTCAAGAAATGATATTGCTGAGATTTATAAAATATCGGACATAGTTTTTAATTTATCAATTAAACCGGAACCTTTTGGTAGAACAACAATTGAGGCCATTAGTTGTGGTTCTAAATTTATAGGTTGGGATCATGGAGGAACACAAGAAATTTTAGATGAATTATATCCAACAGGGTTAGTTTTATTAAACGATATGGAACAATTAAAAAATAAGGTTTTAGAAGTTACCTCTAATAAAAATAAACCAACAAATAATATCTACACATCTGAAAAAATGACTTCAGAAACTCTAAATTTATATCATCAATTACTTAAAAGAGATTTATAGGTTTCTTGTATTTGTTTTATTTTCTTATCAAGACTAAATTCATCTGTTACATATTCATATATAGCTTCCTGATTTAACAAATCTATATTATCTACATAACTTTCAAATAAGTTTTTTAATGATTCAAGGTTATTTCTTTTTGCTAGTAAATCTTCACTAAAAATTTGATCCATATGACCTACATTTGTAGACAAGACAGGTATTTTTAAGTGTAAAGCTTCTAATGCAACCCTAGGACCTCCTTCATTAATTGATGAAATAATTACCATAGAAGCTTCATTATAAAAATCTAATAATTTAATAGGATCAACCTGATCAATAATTTTAATTTTGTTCTTTAAATTAAGATCATTAATTAATTTAATAAGATTATTTTTCTCTTTTCCTGACCCAATAATGATAAGTTTTGATTTAATATTGATCCAAGATTTGATTAATAAATCAAATCCTTTAACTTTTTCTAACCTTCCTATAGAAAGCGCATATTTTTTATCATTGTTTTTACTAATGGGATTAAGTGATGGATTCCACCAATTTGTTATGACATTTGATGGTACTTTAATTCCTTCAAGCACAGGACTACTTACACCAATTACAAAATCTGCTTTTTCATAAATGCTTTTATTTTTTTTAATCCCATGGACTGTAGCAATATGTTTAAATTTATTTTTATTAACAGATGCAACTAGTGAAGTTGTTTTTGATCCATGTGTATGAACAATATCTGGATTAATTTGTTTAAGAATTTTCATAAGTTTATATTTACCAAACCATGATCTTCTACTGTAGTTCTTAATTTCAAATATATTAATCTTTGAAGAGTAGAATTTAGCAATACTCTCATTGCAGATTAATATTGGATTAGTAGTTAAGTTATTTGCAAGTAATTCATTAACGTGTTGTTCAATTCCAGCAAAACTCTCGCTCATTACTATATGAACTATTTTCATAATATTTTTTTTATTTTGTAGGCTACTTTTTCAACTTCTGCAAAAACTTCATGATGCGGATTCTGTTTTATGAGTTGCATTTTATCTAGCCCTTCAATGATTTTTCTGCATTCAATGTATCCAATTTGTCTATTATTAATTAGTCTAGTTAGACATTCTTCAATTTTATTTTTAGCGCTCAAGCTTTCCATGTCTACAATGTATGTTTTACCTTTACTAGAAAGACTTTCAAAAATCATATTTATACTATCTCTAGATATAAGTTTTGCGGATGCATTATGCATGACATCTTCAATAGAAACACTATTTGTATCCAGGTCGTTAAAAACAATATTCTTGTTCTCGTTGGTTAAGGATTCTATTTTTTGATTAAAGGTTTTAGGAGTCCTCCTAGAATTAAATATGTAACAAGTTTTATTTGAATGAACTGATAAAAAATAATTTATTTGTGACAAAATATGATCATTATCAAATTTATAGTGCTTACTTTTGCCCCCAATTGCAATCATCACTATATTCTCATCGACCTCTTTGGTGGAAACTTTAGCAAGAGCTCCTTCAAAATATATAACATTTTTAAGATTGCTCAATTTATGGCTATCATGATTAGGCGCACAAATTATATCAAATTTATTTTTATTAAATGTTGGAGAAAGTACTGCTACGGTTTTGGTATTTATTTTTTGATTTTTTCTAATTTTGAGTAATTTTGAATATGATTTGTGTCCCGCGCCAATAATAAGATCATAATGATTTTTTGATATATCCTTTAACGGATTAGTAAAAAAATTGGAATTACATATTTTCACTTCACTAATCTCCAACTTAAAACTTTTTGATAATTCTTCAAGTAAGACATTAACTTGTTTTTCGTGACCTATTTTCCCGTCCCGCACCCATAAAACTTTCATATTCATCATATTAATATATATATTTCTGTATAGAAATTTTTTTTATCAATAAAATAAGTTACTCTAGAAGATATGAAATTTAATTTTCGATCAGAAAAGTTAGTTAATGCATTAATTGCATCTATAGGAGCTTTTTTATGTATATTTATAATTTCATACATTAATTCAATAGATTTAAATAATTTGTGGCTAATTCCACCATTTGGTGCAAGTTTGGTTTTGGTTATGGCAGTTCATGATAGCCCTTTAGCTAACCCTAAAAATGTGTTTTTTGGACATGTTTTTTCTGCGGCATCAGGTGTTTTAATCTTTTCTTTAATTGGGAATTCTTCTCTCGCTATCGCATTAGCTTTAGGATTAGCAGTATTTATTATGTTGATTACGAAAACTGTTCATCCGCCAGCTGGAGCAAACCCAATTATTGCAATTTTAGGAGAAAGGAATTTTGAATTTATTATTATGCCAGTTGCAATAGGCGCAACTTTTATTATTTTATTTGCAGTAATTTATAATAAATTATTAAAAAGATCATAGTTTTAAGAACAAAATGGATAATACAGAGGAACTTATAAAAAACCATTTAATAGATGCTTTTAAACCCACTATTCTTACTATTAAAAATGAAAGTCATATGCATAATGTTCCAGTTAATGCAGAAACTCATTTTAAGATAACAATAGTTAGTGATTCTTTTAAAGATATCAAGGTTTTAAATAGACACAAACTAATTTATAACTCGCTTGATTCTGTCATGACGTCAATTCATGCTTTATCTATTTATGCATTTGATAAACAAGAATATAAAAATAATCCAATAATTTTAGATTCACCTAATTGCGCAAATAAATAATATGAGAATTGATCTAAAAAATCTTGCAAATAGCTTAATTGATAATTATAAGCTTATCTTATTATTAGTTTTTTTATCTCTATTTGTATCTATTCTTGGAATACAAAATTTTAAGTTTGATGCATCATCAGAAGCCTTGGTTTTAGAGAATGATCAATCATTAAAAACATATAGAGAAGCTGAAGATGAATTTGGTGACTCTAGTTTTTTAATTGTTACCTATGAACCTAATGAAGAGCTTTTTAAAGAGATAACATTAAATAGAATTAAAAATTTAGAGTTAGATCTTCTAAATATTGATGGTGTGGAGTCTGTAAGATCAATTTTGGATGCACCGATTTTTTTTCAACCAAAAGTAGGCTTAACAGAAGTTGCTGATAATCTTAAGTATCTTAGTACACCAGGAATAGACTTTGAATTAGCAAAAAGTGAGATTATTAACAACCCAATATATAAAAATTTACTGATCAGTGAGTCAGGCACTATTACGGCTATGCAAATAGTTCTTAAAGGGAATAATGACTACAATGAAAAAATTAATAGACGCTATCAAATTTTAGATGAACTTTCCGATAAACGTCCATTAACCACTAAAAATAAAGAAGAATTAATACTTGAACTCAATGAAATCAACGAAGCAATAAGTTTATTAAATAATAATGAGTCAGAATTTAATAAAAATCTAATAAAAGAAATAAGAGCTACTTTAGATACTTATCAAAATAATGCCACTATATATTTAGGCGGCCCGTCTATGATTTCTACTGATATGATGGAGTATATTTCTTCTGATTTAAGAATATTTGGTATAGCTGTAGCAATAATTTTTGCACTTATGCTTTATTTATTTTTTGGATCTATAAAATTTGTTGTTTTGCCAATGATAAATGCTTTTTTAGCAGCTTTCATTACAGCAGGATTTTTAGGTTTTATGGATTGGAAAATTAGCGTTGTTTCTTCAAATTTCATTGCTTTGTTATTAATTCTAACTATTTCATTAACAGTACACGTGTTAGTCAAAATAAATGAATTGCAAAAAAAGATTGACTTTAAAAATGCAATTATTCAAGGATATAGCCAAATGTTTATTCCTTGTTTTTTTGCTGCACTAACTACCGCAATTGCTTTTATTTCCTTAACATTTGGTGAAATAAAACCTGTTATAGAGTTTGGAAAAATGATGGCTTTTGGTATATCAATTGCTTTTCTATTAACCTTCACATTCTTACCAAGTGCACTTTACTTATTTAATAAGTCACAAACCAGAGATTTTTTTCATTTACATAGCTTTACTAAAATCTTGTTAGTTTTATCAAAAAAGTTTAAAACATCAATAACAATCTTATTCTTATCATTGTTTTGTCTTCTTTGTTTTGGGATATCTAAACTACAAGTTGAAAATAGATTTATAGATTATTTTGACAGCGAAACTGAAATATATAAGGGAATGTATGAAATAGATACCAAACTTGGTGGAACAGCAACACTAGATATAATAATTTCCAAACCCAATCAAGAGACTGTTGAAATAGAATTGGAAGATAATTCATTTGAAGAGAATTTATTTGAAGATGATTTATTTGAAGATGAAACTAGCACATATGCAGGCTATTGGTGGAACATTTACTCATTAAATAAGCTTGAAGAGATCCATGATTATTTAGATTCCATTCCTGAAATAGGTAAAGTTTTAAGTGTAGCCAGCGGTATAAAGTTAGCTAGAGAGATAAATGATGGAGAAGATTTAAATGATCTTGAATTAGCTTTACTTAGATCAGTTTTACCAGAGGATATAAAAGATGACTTACTTTATTCGTATATTAATGAAGATGATTCTGTTGTAAGAATATCAACGAGAGTAAATGAGTCAGCGACCAATCTGAATAGAAATGATTTAATTGAAAAAATTAATACTGATTTACAAACAAAATTTAATTTAAAAGAAGATCAATATGAGATAACTGGCCTAGCAGTTTTATATAACAATATGTTGCAATCATTATTTAATTCACAAATCACATCATTAACTATTGTGTTTACTGTAATAGGCTTGATGCTTTTAATTATCTTTAGATCATTTAAGGTAATGATTATTGGATTAATACCAAATATTTTTGTTGCTTCATCCGTAATAGGTCTGTTAGGACTGTTAAATATTCCTTTAGATATCATGACAATTACAGTAGCAGCTATAAGTGTAGGAATGGCTGTAGACAATACTATTCATTATATCTATCGTTATAAAAAAGAATTAAAGAATAATTCAATAGATACAGCACTTGTGAATGCACATAATACAACTGGAAGAGCTATTTTTTATACAGCGTTAACTATTTCTGCTGGATTTTCTATTTTAGCGTTATCAAATTTTTATCCTACGCTTTTATTTGGGTTGTTTACGGCATTTGCAATGTTGTTAGCATTTATTTCTTCTTTAACTTTATTGCCTAATTTATTAGTCAAATTTAAAGTTTTTCAATAATATAAGCTAATGGGTCCTTTAAAAGGTATAAAAGTTCTAGAGTTTTCAGGTATTGGACCTGGTCCTTATTGTGGCATGTTATTGGCAGACCTGGGGGCAGATGTCATAAGAATTAGCAGAAAAGAAACCAAAGGCATTGAAAATAAATACGATATTCATAACCGCTCTAAAAGAACAATAACGGCAGATTTAAAAAATAAAGAATCAGTTAATGAATTATTAAAATTAATAGGGCAGGTTGATGCAGTGTTTGAAGGGTTTCGACCAGGAGTTATGGAGAAGTTAGGTTTAGGACCTGATAAATGTTTAAAAGTTAATCCCAAATTAGTCTATGGTCGAATGACAGGCTGGGGTCAGGAAGGACCTATGTCCAAGCTTGCAGGTCATGATATTAATTATATTAGTCTTTCTGGAGCGCTTAACTCTATAGGAAGAAAAGATTCTAATCCAGTACCTCCGCTAAATCTCATTGGAGATTATGGGGGAGGTGGGATGCATTTAGCTTTTGGTATTGTTTCTGGCCTAATTCACGCTCTTAAGACTGGTGAAGGGCAGGTA
>MDSZ01170903.1_pt1 | contig 15660 bp, 13 predicted proteins | sample 811201 | NCBI WGS metagenome assembly MDSZ01 (sample SAMN05326647, study PRJNA326480) | marine metagenome | isolation source: seawater | place: Indian Ocean: North | collected 2010
GTGGCCATCCAGGTGAAGGTACCATTAACTCCCCTAGGTCTTAACGGAAGCAAGGGTATTGAGTATTTATTCAGGTTGGTTGGTCTCCTAAAAATTTATGAATTTAAATAATAAAATCCTTGCCTTAAAATATAGACCGCAAACTTTTGATCAATTAGTTGGACAGAAAGTTATCGCAGAAAGTATTTTTAATTCCATAAAAAATAATAAAGTTCCTAACGCTTATATGTTTTTAGGAATTAGAGGTAGTGGAAAAACTAGTACAGCAAGAATTGTTGCTAAAGCTTTAAATTGCGAAAATGGTGTACAAAATTTATGCACCAAAGATTTTTGTGAAAGTTGCAAATCTATTATTGAAGGTAATAATATTGATATTTTGGAAATAGATGCCGCAAGCAAAACAAGCGTAGATGATGTTAGAGAATTGATAGAGTTTTCTAGATATAAACCTACTTCTGCTAAATATAAAATTTTTATTTGTGACGAAGTGCATATGTTTTCAAAGTCAGCATTTGCAGCACTTCTAAAAACATTAGAGGAACCACCTCCTTATTTAAAATTTATCTTTGCTAGCACGGATGTTAAAAAAATACCTGTAACAATAATTTCAAGATGTCAAAGATATGATCTTTCGAGAGTCAATTCTGAGGAATTGTTTAATTATCTAAAAAAAATTAAAAATTTAGAAAATAGACAGATATCAGATGATGCAATTAAATTAATTGTAAAATTGTCAGAAGGATCTGTTAGAGACTCACTTTCTTTACTTGATAGAGCTCTACTAGTGGAAAATGACGGAAAAGAAGAAATAGATCTTAATACAACTCAGAAAATTTTTGGATATTTTGAGAAAAGTGCCATAATTGATTTAATCGAATGTATTCTTGAGGGAGAAGAGGAAAAAACAATTAAATTATATAAAAAAATTTATAATTCTGGTGTGGAGCCAAAAGTTTTTTTAAATGAATTTCTAGAAACTTTATATTTTACTAAAAATATTAATTTTATTAACCAAGATGGAACAAATTTCGACCTAAACGACATAGAATTTGAAAAAATTAAATCATTGTCAAAAAAAATTGCAAATAAAGATTTACTTATTTTGTGGCAATTTACTTTAAACAATCTTGATAAGATTGATATTATAAAAAATCAACATCAATTTGTTGAGATGTTTTTGATTAGATCAATGTATTTAAAAAAAATTTTAAAAATGGAAAAAGTTGCTGAAATTAAAAAATTTGAAAATGATACAAATAATAATAAAACAGAAACAGTTAACAAATCCCAACCACAAAGAGAAGCAGTTAACCAGTTAAAAAGTGTTGAGCAGGAAGAAAAGATAACATCTCAACCTGAGATAAAAAATAAGGATCAAGATATTCAAATTAAAAATATACATGATCTTATCGAGCTTTGTGAAAAAAACAAAGAACTAAAAATTAAATATGAATTAGAAAATAATTTAAGATTAGTCAGTCTCAAAGATCAAAAGATTGAAGTTTCATTTAGTTCAAATCTTGAAAAATCTTTTATCAAAGAATTATCTTCCAAACTTTTAGAATGGACAAATAAAAGATGGATTATAGCTTTCTCTAAAGAAATTGGCTTTCCAACTATAAAGAAGCAGCAAGCAGAGATGAAGGCAGATTTACTTAGTAAAGAAAATAAATCTAACTTATCAAAAGAAGTTAAAAAACTTTTTGTAGATGCCGAACTATTAAAAGTTGAGGAGGACAAATAATGAATGATTTTTCTAAAATACTTGAAAAAGCAAAAGAGTTAGAAAAAAAAATGAAAGAAAGCCAAGATGCCATAAAAAAAATAGAAGTTATTGGTAATTCAGGAGGAGACTTGGTTAAAGTAAAATTAAATGGTGAAGGAGAAATGGTATTAATCGAAATATCGAATGAACTTTTAAAAGAAGAAAAAAATATAATAGAGGATTTAATTAAAGCCGCACATAATAATGCAAAGTCCTCGTTAAAATCAAAAACTACTGAAGAAATTTCAAAATCTGCTGGTAATTTTGGAATACCAGGTTTTAAATGGCCTTTATAGTTTAATGCAAAATATATCTGAAATTCAAGAATTAATAAAATTAATATCAAAACTCCCTGGTCTTGGACCCCGATCTGCTAAGCGAATTGTTCTAAAGATGATTAATAATCGAGAAGAATTAATTAAACCAATGGCTAAAAATTTAGTAGATGTTTATAAGAATATATCCAGATGTAAAGCATGTGGATCGTTAAAATCAAATTCTAAAGGATGCAGTAACTGTGAAAATATTAATAATAAGTATAATAAAATTTGTGTAGTAGAAAACATAGCAGATCAGTGGAGCATAGAAGCTTCAAGTATATATAAAGGATATTTTCATATTCTTGGAGGAACAATTTCATCAAATAATTCTAATAAAGAAGATTTATTAATCGGTGCACTAGTTGAAAGAGTAAAAAAAGAAAATATTGATGAAGTAATACTTGCAACAAGTGCAACAATTGAAGGTCAAACTACAGCGTTTTATATTCAAGATAGCTTACAAGATGTTGACGTAAAAATTTCTAAACTTGCACAAGGCTTACCAGTTGGCGGTGAGATAGAAAGTTTAGATGATGGAACATTAATTTATGCTTTTAAAAATAGGAAATCTTTTTTAAAGGATTAATTTTTTTTAATCAATCTATTAAGATGTAACAATGGTTCAGTATAACCAGAAGGCTGATCTTTTCCTTGAAATACTAACTCACATGCTGTTTTAAAAGCAATTGATCTGTCATAATTAGGTGCCATGGCTTGATAATATTTGTCATTTATATTTTGTCTATCAACAACTTTTGCCATTTTTTTCATTATTTCTAAAACTTGTTTCCTACTACAAATTCCATGATGAAGCCAATTTGCTATATGTTGGGACGAAATTCTTAATGTAGCTCGATCTTCCATTAATCCAACATTATTGATATCTGGTACTTTAGAACATCCTATTCCTTGATCTATCCATCTAACTACATATCCCAAAATTGTTTGAGCAGAGTTTGAAATTTCTTTGTTTACCTCTTCTGTTGACCAATTCGGTTTTCTAATTACTGGTATAGTGAGTAACTCATCCAATTTTGATGTTTTTCTGTTTAATAGTTCAGAATGTTTATCAAAGATATTTATTTTATGATAATGAAGAGCGTGGAGTGCAGCAGCGGTTGGAGAGGGCACCCATGCACAATTAGCACCAGCTTCAAGATGAGAAATTTTTTGTTTTAACATTTCAGCCATTTTATCTGGCATAGCCCACATACCTTTACCGATCTGAGCTACACCTGAAAAACCACATTTTAAACCAATATCTACATTATTATTTTCGTAAGCATTTATCCAAGATGATAATTTCATATCACCTTTCTTTATCATAGGTCCAGCTTCCATAGATGTATGCATTTCATCCCCAGTTCGATCTAAAAATCCTGTATTAATAAAGAAAACTCTATTCTCTAATGTCCTAATACACTCCTTTAAGTTTACAGTAGTTCTTCTTTCCTCATCCATAATTCCACATTTAATTGTGTATTTTTTTAAATTTAAAACCTCTTCTACTTTCGAGAAAAGCAAATTTGTAAAAGAAGTTTCATCTGGTCCGTGTTGTTTTGGTTTAACAATATATATTGAACCTGCTCGAGAATTATTTTTATTGTTTAAGTCATGTATTGCACACAAAGAAGTAACAAAAGCGTCTAAAATTCCTTCAGGTATTTCAGAACCATCTTGTAATAGAACTGCTGAATTAGTCATTAAATGACCAACATTCCTGTTTAAAAGAATTGCTCTTCCATGAAGATTTTCTTTTTTTCCGTTTTTATCAATATAATTTCTATTTGGGTTTAGCTTTCTTCTCAATTTTTTTCCATCTTTTTCAAAAACAGATACAAGATCTTTTTTCATAAGACCAAGCCAATTTCTATAACCAACAATTTTATCCTCAGCATCTACTGCGGCAACCGAATCTTCGTGATCACATATAGTAGAAATTGCTGACTCAATAATTATATCTGAGATACCTGCAGGGTCGCCTTTTGCACTAAATGCACTTGGATTGATAATTATCTCTATGTGAAGATTATTGTTTTTCAATATTACAGCCGAAATTTTTCCTTTATCTAACCTATATCCAACATATTTATTTTGATCCTCGAGTGTTAAAATATCTTTGTTAGTGTGTAGTTCTAATTGATGATCTTTAATTACAATTTGATCAACTTTTTTCCATGAAGATTTATTTAACTTAAAGTTTTCATCTAAAAATTCCTTTGTATATTTAATTACTAGAAGACCTCTCTCAGGATCATATCTTTCGCTAATTGACTCTTCAGATGATATTACATCTGTGCCGTAAAGACTGTCATACAAGCTCATCCATCTAGCATTTGCAGCATTTAGCGCATATCTTGAATTCATTATTGGAACAACAAGTTGTGGTCCTCCAATATTAGATATCTCTTCATCGATATTAAGAGTTTTAATTTTAAAATCAGGACCTTCTTTTTTAAGGTAGCCTATTTCCTCTAGATAAGTTTTGTATTCCTTCAGATTAAACTGCTTTTCAAAATTTTCTAAATGCCATCTATCAATATCCATTTGTAATTTTTTTCTGATTTTTAATAATTCCTTATTTCTTGGAGCAAGTTCGTGACTAACATCGCTTAATCCTTTCCAAAAATGATCTTCAGATATATTTGTTTCTGGCAGAGCTTCTTTATTAATAAATTTATAAAGATTTTCGGAAACAGAAAGATTTTTAATATTTATATATTTTTTTGACATATTAATTTAAGTGTGGTTTGTTTTAGAAAAATTTTGTATACTAGTAAATTGGTAAAAATGAGCCACTTTATTGCCTTTATTATGTAAAATATTAAAAAAATGAAAAATTATCTTAATTTTGAAAACGAAGTTAAAGAACTAGAAGATCAGCTTAATAACTTAAAAGATCCTTACAACAACGGTGGCATATCTGAAGTAAACACCAGTGAAATTATTACATTTGAAGAGAAAATTTTTAAAAAATTAAAAAAAATATATTCTAACCTAAACCCTTGGCAAATAACCCAAGTTGCAAGACATGAGGATCGACCTAAAGCAAAATATTTTATTGAAAACCTCTTCGATGATTTTATTTCATTATCAGGAGATAGATTTTATGGAGAAGATAATTCTGTAATAGCTGGCTTTGCTAAATTTAATAATAAATCAGTATTGATTATTGGGCAAGAAAAGGGTGAGAATTTGGATGAAAGGTTAGAAAGAAATTTTGGAATGATGAGACCCGAAGGTTACAGAAAAAGTATAAGATTAATGGAACTAGCAAATAACTTTAATATACCAATTATAACTTTTATTGATACACCAGGTGCTTATCCCGGTGTTGGAGCAGAAGAAAGAGGCCAAGCAGAAGCAATTGCTAGATCAATAGAAAGTTGCATGAAGCTCAAGGTGCCAAACTTATCAATAATTATTGGCGAAGGTGGATCTGGAGGTGCAATAGCTTTGGCATCTTCAAATAAAGTAATTATGTTAGAATATTCAATATACTCGGTAATCTCACCAGAAGGGTGCGCAACTATATTGTGGAGAGATCCAAAAAAAACATTAGAAGCCGCAGAAGCAATGAAGCTAACCTCAAAAGAATTGTTTGATTTAAATATAATAGATGAAATTGTTGAAGAGCCAATAGGTGGTGCTCATAGAGACAAAGAAAAAATTTTGGAAAATGTTCGTACATCAATAACTAAACATTTAGAATATTTTGAAAATTTAAGTGGCGATGAAATTATTTTACAAAGAAAAAATAAATTCTTGCAAATTGGTAGAAATAGCGGTTTTGTAAGTAAGTCAGATATAAATACAGGATTATCACTTAAAAAAAATAGTCTAAATGATCTTTTTGAAAATGTTTTAAAATATAAAAAAGTATTAATAATATCTGGTATATCGATTATAACTTTATTAGGATTGATTTATTTTTTATAATTTTCCACAACAATGTTTGTATTTTTTGCCAGAACCACAAGGGCAGGGTTCGTTTCTTCCAATTTTTTTTGATGTAAATTCTTTATTTGTAACTACTTCTTTTTTATCATTATTATTTTCAGTTTTTTTAATAATTTTAATATTTATTAATAATACTATAAGTTGACTTTTTAATTTATTTAAAAGTTCTTCAAATAAATCAAATGCTTCTTTTTTGTATTCAATTAGAGGATCTCTTTGGCCATAGGATCTTAATCCAATTACTTGCCTCAATTGTTCTAGATATTGAATGTGTGTTTTCCAATTTTGGTCGATCAGTTGAAGAAAAATTCTTTTCTCAATTTCTTTTCCTTGAATTTCTCCTAAAATAGATGATCTCTCATCTCTTTTATTGGAAAATTTTTTTAAAATTTCTTGTTTTAAAAAAATGCTATCTTTAGATTTTAATTGATCAATTTCACTCTTATTAAAAGTAGCCCCTAAACTAGATAGTAATTTTTTTTCGAAGTCTGTATTTTTGTTTTTATAGTCAACTAATTCGTCAATAATTTGAGAAAGAAACTGATCTGCAAATTCATAGGAATTTGTACTTTCCATTACCTTTTTTCTTTGAGAAAATATAACGTGTCTTTGGTCATTTAATACATCATCGAATCTTAATAATGATTTTCTGATATCAAAATTTCTTGCCTCAACTTTTTGTTGAGCTCTTTCAAGCGCTTTATTTATCCATGGATGATCTATGCTCTCCCCATTTTTAAGCCCCAATTTTTCTAGTACATTATTCATAGATTCTGAGCCAAAAATTCTCATTAAATCATCTTCCAAACTCACAAAAAAAATTGAATTTCCTTCGTCTCCTTGTCTTCCCGATCTCCCTCTTGCTTGATTGTCAACTCTTCTACTTTCCATACGTTCAGTTCCAATGACTAACAGTCCTCCAACTTTTTTAATTTCATTGCGCGAAACATCATCTGCATCTTTCCCACCCAATTTAATATCTACACCTCTTCCAGAAATACTAGTGGTTATAATTACAGATTTTTTTGTTCCAGCATTTGCAATTATCTCTGCTTCCTTATCGTGATTTTTTGCATTTAGTACGATATGACTTATTTTTTTTTTATTTAATAATTCTGAATAATGTTCTGATTTATTTATACTGCTTGTAAAAATTAATATTGGTTGACCCAAAATATATTTTTCATTTATCAATTTAATTATTGCATCATCTTTCTCTTTTTCAGTTCTATAAATTTGATCGTTCCAATCTTTTCTTATCATCTGATTATTTGTTGGTATAGAGACCACATTTAAGTTATAAATCTCAAAAAATTCCTGAGCTTCTGTTGCAGCAGTTCCTGTACATCCACAAAGCTTATTATATAGTTTAAAATAATTTTGATAGGTAATAGAAGCCAATGTTTGATTTTCGGTTTGTATAGGCAAATTTTCTTTTGCTTCTAAACTTTGATGTAATCCATCACCAAATCTTCTTCCTGGCATTTGTCTTCCCGATTGTTCATCAATAATTATTATTTGATTGTCTTTAACAATATAATCTTTTCCATTATTAAAGATATGATTTGCCCTTAGGGACTGATTGACTAGATGAACTAATGATAAATTTTCAGGATCATAAAAATTATTATTTTTTAAAATACCTTGTTCTGAAAATATTTTTTCAATTTTATCGATACCCTTATTAGTTAAAAGAATATTTCTATTTTTTTCATCAATATCTATATCATCATTATTTAATTTTCTAATTAATCTATTAACAGTTATATATTGATCAGTTTTATTTTCTGCTTGACCAGATATTATCAAGGGAACTCTTGCTTCATCAATTAAACAAGAATCTATTTCGTCTACAATTGCGTAATTATGACCTCGTTGAACCATATCTTTTTTTGAAAATCTCATGTTATCTCTGAGATAATCAAAACCTAATTCACTGTTAGTTGCGTAAGTAATATCACATTCATAATTTTTTCTTCTTTCATCATCAGTTTGTCCCGAGTTTATATATCCACATGTAACACCTAAGAAATTATAAATTTTTCCCATATTTTCAGAATCTCTTTTTGCAAGATAGTCATTTACTGTAACTACGTGAACACCTTTACCTTCAAGTGAATTTAAGTATGCGGAGAGTGCAATAGTAAGAGTTTTTCCTTCTCCAGTTTTCATTTCAGCAATTTTATTTTGATTTAAAACTAAGCCACCAACCAATTGAACATCAAAATGTCTTTCATTATTTAATCTTTTTGATGCCTCTCTAACTAGCGCAAAAGCCTCAGGAAGCACTTCATTTAAGGAAGCGCCACCAATTACTTTTTTTTTAAGCTCAGTTGTTTTATTTTGAAATTCTTCGTCCTTTAATACAGAGTAATTTTGCTCAATATGATTAATTTTTTCAACAAATTTTGATAAATTATCTAGTTCTTTTTGGTTTGATGACTTGAAGATTTTAGATAATAGATTTAAAGGATTTAACATATGATTTATTTGTTATTTAAACAAATCTTATATAATCATATTATTTATTTTTTAAACATATATGCTTTTTTAAATTTAAAATGGAAAATTATCAAATAAATACTAATTCTATGGGTTTTTACCAAGATCTTGAGCATTTAGATGGCATGGGTATTTCGTCAGTTTCTGCAAATTTATATGAAAATAAAAAAAGAGACGATCTAGTAATATTTTATTTCAGAAAAGGAGCTAGTTCAGCATCTCTTTACACACAATCAAATATAAAGTCTGAAAATATTAAATGGAATTTAATCAATTCCAAAGAAAAAATTTATGGTCTTATTGTAAATACAAGAAATGCAAATGCTTTTACTGGCAAAGAAGGATTCAAATCTATAAATAATATTTCATCCTTAGTATCAGAATTATTATCAAAAAAACAGTTAAATGACGAAGAAGAACCAAAAAAAATTAAAATGAAAAATTTATTGTTTGCGTCTACTGGCACAATAGGTGAAAGTTTTCCTGAGAAAAAAATAACAAATGCAATTCCAAAATTAATAGACAATATTAAATACGTTCAAAACAAATATATATGGATTAAAGCAGCCATGGGTATTCTTACAACTGATACTAGACCAAAGTTATCGATGGAAGAGTGCAAGATAGCAGGTACACCTGTAAAAATTTATGGTTTAGCTAAAGGATCAGGAATGATTAATCCAGATATGGCAACTACATTAGGTTTTGTATTTACAGATGCAAAAATAAATGGAAATATTTTAAAGCAGTTGCTCAAAAAAAATATTCAAAATACTTTTAATGCAATTACTTGTGACGGGGATACTAGCACCAATGACATGGTAAGTATATTTTCAACAGGTTATGCAAAGAATAAAGATATAAAGTCTTACAAAGATAAATCACTAAATGAATTTGATAAATCACTTAATGTAGTTTTAAAAAATTTAGCTAAAAGTGTTGCTGCGGATGGAGAAGGTGCTTCAAAATTTTTAACAATAAAAGTTGAAAAATGTAAGAATGAACATGATGCAAAAAAAATATGTTTTTCAATAGCAAACTCACCACTAGTTAAAACTGCTATTGCAGGAGAAGATCCTAATTGGGGGAGGATAATAATGGCTTTAGGAAAAGCAAAAGTTAAAATAAATCTAAACAAATTAAATATTAATATCGGTCCATTTATCATTATTGAAAATGGAAAAATCTCAAATAGTTATAGAGAAAGTGATGTTGCAGAATATATGAAATCTTATGAAATAAAAATAAATATTCAAATTGGAACTGGAAAAAAAGAGTTTGAAGTTTATACAATGGATTTAACAAAAAAATACATTGAAATTAATGCAGATTATAGATCATAAATTATTGAAAAAAATTAATAAGTTATTAAATAAATGTCATGATTAAATATCAATTAAAATGCAAAAAATGTAAAAATATTTTTGATAGCTGGTTTTCTTCTTCAAAAGAATTTGAAAAATTAAAAAAATTAAAGTTAATTAATTGTGAAAGTTGTAAATCTTTGCAAATTGAAAAATCAATTATGTCACCAAGAATTTCATCAAAATTGATTAAAAATGATGAAGCGAATTTGAGTAAAATCCGTGAAGTAAAAACAAAAATAAAAGATTTCCAAAGATTTATAAAAAAAAATTTTGACTATGTTGGAGAAAATTTTTCATATGAAGCAAGATCGATACATTATGGAAATAAAAAATATAAAAAAGGTATATATGGCAAGGCCTCGGTTGAAGAGATACACGAACTTAATAATGAAGGTATAGAAACTGCTCAAATTCCTTGGGTAAAAGATAATGAAAACTAAATCTTTTCGAATTTGCTTATATAATTTACATCAGTATCGTTACTTAATTCCCACTTATCTGAAAAAACATTATATTTAAAACCTTTATTATCAGAAATTTTCAGTTTATTTTTTTCACAAACATTTTTTAATTTATAAGGTTCAACAAATTTAAACCAATCATGAGTTCCAACTGGAAGCCAATTTAGAATATATTCTGCCCCGATAATTGCAAATAAATATGATTTTAAAGTTTTATTTATAGTAGCAACAAACATTATTCCATTATCTTTTAGAAGCGATGAACTTGATTTAATGAAATAATTTAAATCATTTACATGTTCTACAATTTCCATATTCAAAATTATGTCGTATTTTTTTTTGGTTTTGAACTTTTCTGGTGATGTGCAAATATAATTTATTTTTAGTTTATTTTTTTTTGCATGAATTTTAGCTACAGCTATGTTTTTTTCAGAAGCGTCTATACCAGTTAAATTTCCACCCAGTCTATACATTGGTTCAGTTAATAAACCTCCTCCACAACCAATGTCTAAAATTTCTAATTTTGAAAATGGTTTTATCTTATTCTTAATATTAAATTGATTTATAATACTTGTTTTTAAATATTCTATTCTTACAGGATTAAATTTATGCAATGGCTTGAAATTACCGTCAGGATCCCACCATTCTTCTGCTAAACGACTAAATTTTTCTATTTCTTCTTTATTTATTGTGTTATTAGCCATAAATTTTTGAATTTAATTTAATAATATTTTTTTAATAAAAGATAATATAGAAAATAACAATGAAAATTGTAGTGTTAAAATTTGGAGGTACTTCAGTAGGTTCTATAGAAAAAATTAAAAATATTGCAAAAATCATTATTAGTTACTTAAAAAAAAGAAACAAAGTGATTGTTGTTTCATCGGCTATGAGTGGTGAGACTAATAAATTAGTCAATTTAACAAAACAAATTTCAAATAACTTTGAGCCGTCGGAATATGACTCTATTGTCGCAACAGGTGAGCAAGCTTCTTGTGCTTTGATAGCTGGGCGACTATTAGACCTTGGGTATCTTTCAAGGTCATGGCTTGGATGGCAAATACCTATATTAACAGACGGAAATTATTCCCATTCTAGGATTGTGAATATAAATAAAAAAAATATTATTAAATTCCTTAAATTGGGAGGTACTCCAATTATTTCTGGATTTCAGGGGATTAATTCTAAAAATCGTATTACTACAACTGGAAGAGGTGGATCTGATGCTAGTGCTATAATGATTGCCAAATTTTTTAAAGCAAAAAAATGTATTATTTATACTGATGTTGATGGCATTTTCACAACTGATCCTAAAATAGAACCTAAAGCTAAAAAAATTAAAAAAATATCCTATGAAGAAATGTTGGAAATGGCATCTTTAGGATCAAAAGTTATGCAACCCCATTCCATTCAAGACGCTAGGCTTAATCGAGTTGATATTGAAGTTCGTTCTTCTTTCAAAAATTTACCAGGATCTTTGATTACCAAAAGAAAAAATATAGCAAGAAATAATATTATACGTGGCGTTTCATTTACAAAAAATGATGCGAAAATTACTTTAGTAGCTGTTAAAGATAGACCTGGCGTAGCAGCGGCTATATTTGAACCACTATTTAGAAACTCTATAAATGTAGATATGGTTGTACAAAACATATCATCAAATCAAAAAGAAACCGATTTAACTTTTACTATTAAAAACGAAGACTTATTTAAAACAGAAAAATTAATTAAAAAAAATAATAAAATCAAATTTAAAAAAATTATTATTGATGAAAAAGTATCCAAAGTATCAATTGTTGGTGTGGGCATGATTACTACTCCAGGTGTAACTTTTAGAATGTTCAATGCTCTTGCAAAAAAAAATATAAATATACTTGTTATTTCTACATCAGAAATCAAAATATCTGTACTAATTGATCGAAAAAATTTGAAAAAAGCAGTTGATGTACTTCATAAAGAATTTAAATTAGAACTTTAATTTTACATTCATGAGCATTAGGCCATTTAGAGACATAAAAAGAAAAAAAACAAAAGTTATTTCTGTAGGAAGAGTTAAAGTTGGTGGTCATAATCCAATTTCAGTTCAATCTATGACAAATACATTAACAACTGATACTAAATTAACTATAGAACAAATAAATAGAATTGAGGAAGAGGGGGCAGATCTTGTTAGAGTTTCATGCCCAGATGAAGCATCCACAGAAGCCCTAAAAGAAATTTCAAGAAATGTAAACTTACCTATTGTGGCAGATATCCACTTCCATTACAAGAGAGCTTTAGAGGCAGCAGATAATGGAGCGGCATGTTTAAGAATTAATCCAGGCAATATTGGTGATAAAAAAAAAATAAAAGAGGTAGTGCAAGCTGCAAAAAATAACAATTGCTCAATTAGAGTTGGGGTTAATGCAGGCTCCTTAGAAAAAGATATCCTAGAAAAATATAAAGAACCTTGTCCCGAAGCACTTGTAGAAAGCGCGATAAGAAATATAAAAATTCTTGAGGATCAAGATTTTTTTAATTTAAAGGTAAGTGTAAAGTCTTCTGATGTATTTTTATCTTTGTGGGCATATAGACAATTATCGAGTAAAACAGATTATCCTTTACATCTTGGCATAACAGAGGCGGGCAGCTTTATACCAGGTAGCATAAAATCATCGATAGGATTAGGAACTTTATTAATGGAAGGAATAGGTGATACAATTAGAGTTTCGTTATCAGATGATCCTGTAAAAGAAATTAAAATAGGAAATGAAATATTAAAATCATTGAATCTAAAAAGTAGAGGAGTAAAAATTATATCTTGCCCCTCATGTGCAAGACAAGGATTCAATGTTATTGAAACTGTTAAGTTATTAGAGGAAAAACTTTCTCATATAAAAACACCAATTACTCTATCAATAATTGGATGTGTAGTTAATGGACCAGGCGAGGCGGCCTCTACAGATTTAGGATTAACCGGAGGGGGCAACAACAACCACATGTTGTATATTAATGGAAAACAAATGAAAAAAATATCAACTAACGAAATGATCGATAAAATTGTTTCTTTGATTGAAAAAAAAGAGTCAGAGTTAAAAATAGAAACTAAAAAATAAAGAATTTAATGCCCTTACCATCGCAGAAAGTTTTGGAAATAATAAAAAAACATTCAGATCTAGAAAAAGATCTTTCCAGCTCAAATTTGGATAGTAAATCTTTTGCTCAAAAATCAAAAGAATATTCATCACTCAACGATATAATTAAATTTGCAATTGAATACTCAAATTTTGACTCAAGTAAAAAAGATTTAGAAAAAATAATTTCTGATAGTTCTGTAGAAGAAGAGATGAAAGAAATGGCCAAAAATGAATTACAAGATTTAGAAAAAAAACATAAAGAAAATGAGATAAAGTTGAAAATATTTTTGTTACCAAAAGACGAAGCTGATGCAAAAAATGCGATCTTAGAAATTAGGGCTGGAACAGGTGGTCTCGAGGCTAGTTTATTTGCCTCCGACTTATTTAAAATGTATGAAAAAATTTGCAATAGAAAAAATTGGATACTTGAAATAATTAGCTTGTCGAAAAGTGATGCTGGAGGTCTTAAGGAAGTAATTGCATCCATAAAAGGCAAAAATATTTATTCCCTGCTAAAATATGAAAGTGGAGTTCATAGAGTTCAGCGTGTTCCAGATACTGAAACCCAAGGAAGGGTACATACCTCAGCAGCAACAGTTGCAGTCCTTCCGGAAGCAGAGGAGGTGGATGTTAAAATTGAAGATAAAGATTTGAGAATAGATGTATTTAGAAGCAGTGGTCCTGGCGGGCAGAGTGTAAATACTACAGATAGTGCAGTAAGAGTAACCCACATACCTTCGGGAATCGTTGTGAGCCAACAAGACGAAAAATCACAAATAAGGAACAGGGAAAAGGCTCTAAAAATATTAAGGTCAAGATTATATGAGTTTGAAAGAAAAAAAATTGATGAAGAACGTTCACAAGATAGAAAAAGTAAAATTGGAACAGGAGATAGATCAGAAAGGATAAGAACTTATAACTTTCCCCAAGGAAGAGTAACTGATCATCGTATAAATCTTACTTTACATAAGTTAGAAGAATTTATGCAGGGAGAAATTTTTGACGAAGTTATAGAAGACCTTAATTTGCAAGCTCAAGAAGAATTATTAGAACAATTAAATTAATGAATTATAGAAATATTATAAACAAAGGAACTACAATATTAAAAAAAAATGCAATTTTAACTGCAAATATCGATGCAGAATGGTTACTGTCAATAGCTATTAATAAAACTAGAGAAAAAATTTTATTAAATTTGGAAGATGAATTAAGCTTAAAGGAGGAAAGTTTATATTTAGATTTAGTCAACAGAAGAAAAATCAAGGAGCCAATATCATATATCAGAGGAAAAAAATTCTTTTGGAAATATGATTTTGTAGTAAATAAAAATGTTTTAACTCCAAGATTTGAGACAGAATTATTAATAGAAGAGGTTTTAAAATTGTATAAAAATACAGATAATATCCGTGTTTTAGATATTGGTCTTGGTTCTGGATGTATCCTAATAAGCCTTCTAAAAGAAAAAAAAAGATGGAAAGGGGCTGGTATTGATGTTTCAGAATTAGCTATTAATGTTGCAAAAACTAATGCAAAAATACAACAGGTTAGAAATAGAATTAAATTTGTCAACTCAGATATTGACAAATTTAATAGCTATAAATATGATTTAATTGTTTCTAATCCACCTTATATAAATAAAATTGGATATAATAATCTAGATTTAGGTGTAAAAAACTATGAGCCCATAAAGGCTCTTTACGGTGGTGTAGACGGACTTAGAATTATCGAAAAAATTATAGGTAAAAGTAAATTTATTTTAAAAAATAATGGTATATTAGTAATGGAAATAGGTTTAGGGCAACATCAAAAAGTTTCTGAACAATTAAAGAAAAGTGGTTTTTATGTTTTTAAAACTGTTAAAGACTATCAAAAAATTAAGCGGCTAATATTCGCAAAAAAAATTAAATAATGAGACATTTTAAAAATAATAATAGAAGAAGGTTTAAAAATAACCAATACGACAGAGGTCTTAAAATTAATAATGGAGATCAAAATTTGAATACAGCTTTAGGGAATGTCTCAGATTTTAAAAAAAAACCATTTCATAGAAACAATTTTAATTCTGCTAAGCTTATTCAAAAATATTCGGATCTTGCAAGAGAAGCTTTATCTGGAGGAGATAAAATACTATATGAAAATTATATGCAACATGCAGAACACTTTGTAAGA
>MDSZ01231138.1_pt1 | contig 15655 bp, 8 predicted proteins | sample 811201 | NCBI WGS metagenome assembly MDSZ01 (sample SAMN05326647, study PRJNA326480) | marine metagenome | isolation source: seawater | place: Indian Ocean: North | collected 2010
TTACAGCACTTAAACCAAAATATTTAAAATTACAAGCTTGATATATGTATCCTTTATGGTATCTACTATCAGCGTAAGAAAGTATCCCTCTCACAAATGTTTCTTTTTTAAGTAATCTTATAGATTTAGATACAAACCAAGACAAAAGATTTTTGGCCGATATACCTGCTTTAACACATAACCTCCCTAACTCGTAAAACCCCTTTTGATTGTTACGGTCTAAACCTAGACACCCTTTTAAAGTTTCAGGTGCCGAAATACCGTGAAATATACAAACACCAATCAATTCTTCATCTTTATATAATCCATAGTTAAATCCACTCCTAAAAGATATTGACTCCTTAGCGAGGTAATGGTACTGTTGTAGTAAAACAGCACAATCTTTTTTAGATATTTTAGAAATTAATAGATTTTTATTCACTTAATAATTATATTATGTATATTAATATTAATAAAAGTATGTGTTAATACAAATAAAACAATATGGAAAACTATAATTTAGCTGAAAATGACCCAAAGATAGCTTATGATATGGTATCTTTACCTTCAGGCGGGGTGTACTACTCACACAAAAAAACAGCTTTAAAAGTAAGTTATTTAACTGCTGCTGATGAAAATATATTAACTTCACCTAATTTAGGTTCGAGTGATGATTTAATGGATACCTTATTAAGAGCTAAGGTATTAGATAAAGATGTGGTTATTGAGGAATTAGCTGAATGTGATAGACAAGCTATTTTCATTTTTTTAAGAAATACAGCTTTTGGGAGCGATTATAGTTTTACTCTTACAGACCCATTAGATAAGAAAACTTTTGAACATACAGAAGACCTTTCAGTTCTCAAAACAAAAGATATAGAGGAAAAACCTGATGAAAAAGGTGAATTCAAACTAATACTTCCAGTATCCAAACATAATGTCAAAGTTAGATTATTAACACCAAAAGAAGAGAAAGAGTTAGAGGAATTAAAAGAAAGATATAAAGACCAAAAAATATCACCTCTAGCCACTAAAAGATTAGAAAAAATGGTAACAGAAATGGAAGGTGAAAGAGACACTATGACTCTTTCTGTTAATTTACATACTTTACCACTAAAAGATTCACATCACATCAAAAATTTTATTAGAAAAGTAACACCAGGTTTAGATTTAGAAAGAACAGCTAAAGCACCATCGGGTAGGGAAGTAAAATTCACTATCACGTTTGGTTTGTCTTTTTTTCGCACTTTCTTCGGCATATAGGAATGCCCTTTTGGAAGAGTTTTACATCTTCGCTAGACACCTTCACTTTACCCGAAATGACGTATTAAACATGCCAATTTTCGAAAGAAAATTTTATATCTCTAAGTTATCCCAAGAATTTGAAAAAAGACAAGAGTCTATAGATAAGGCAAAAAACAAAATGAAAAGATAATTTTCACTACTCGATATTTATATATAAACAACTAGTATGTTTAATACAATAATTCAGTTATATATAGAGCGTCGATTATCGGGAGCTAAACCTTATTTAGCGTCTCATCCTGACTTAGGAGTTCCTTTGGGTGTCTTTAACTATAAAGACGAACCTAATAAGGAGGCTCGTATACAATCTATTAAAAAATACGGCATTAAGGGTAATCCACGTTCTTATGAATTAGCAAAAAAATATGGAATTAAAAACCCCTTACCTTCCTACCAAGACGATGATTTAGAATCAATTAAAAAACAAAACGAAGAATTAAAAAAACAAATAGACCTACTAGAAAAACGAAATAACGCGAGTAGTTCTACACCAGATTACGGCGGGGTAAAAGGCCAAATACAGGACGCTGCAAACTACTACACTCAACTAGAGACTGAAGTAAAACAGACCAACCTGTCAATGCAGGAAACTGTTAATTTAATTTTTAAAGTTGGTACTGGAGGAGCTGGTATAGAGGCTCAAAAACAAAGGATTTTAGCACTTAGAGAATTAAATGCGTTAGCAGATAGTATACGTAAAAATCTAACTAACAATATAGGGATGACCGAAGGTATGATGGACATGACCACTACAGTCATCACCAACGCAAGTGGACACCTAGAAGGATTCAATCTTACAGCAAATGATGTTATGGAAACTCTTGCTGATACGATGACTACTGTAGGGAGACAATTATCTATCCCCCCTCATGTACTTGCAGATATGGTTAAAATTGATAGTTTATTTGGTGAGGTTTCCGCAGATTTCGTAGCTAATTTTGATAAGATAGGTTCAGGAGCCTACCAAGCTACTCAGGCAATTCAAAACACTGTCTTAGTCGCACAAAATATGGGATTAACGGTAAGTACTTTATTACCAGAAGTAGAAAAAAATATTTCTAAAATTAATACCTATGGGTTTAAAGATGGTGTAGCTGGATTAACACAGATGGTAGCTCAAGGTCAAAGATTAGGTTTAACAATGGATGAGGTGTTAAAAGTTTCTGATAAAGCTTTCACACCTGAAGGTGCAATTGATATGGCGGCTCAACTACAAATGATTGGGGGTGCAGCTGGTGAACTTTTAGACCCATTCCAGTTAATGTATATGGCACAAAATGACGTAGAAGGGTTACAAGATGCTATAGTAAAATCTACTGAAAGTGCAGTGACTTTTAATGAAGAAACTGGTGAATTTGGTTTAACACCGTCGGATAGGATGAGGTTACAGAAAACTGCAGACGCGATGGGTATTTCGTATGATACATTAGCAGAAACAGCTATTAGGAACGCTAAAAGAACTCAAGCATTGGCACAATTTGATGTGGGGGGTAACATAGATGAACAAACACAAGAATTAATAGCGGGGATGGCTGAAGTAGGTCCTGGAGGTAAAATGAGTATTACTGTTGAAGATGAAAAAGGACAAGCACAAACATATCTTTTAGAAGAGTTAAATGATTTAATGCAAACTAACCCTAAACTACTAGAAAGTATTCAGGAACAGGCCAATAAAGATGCGATGAACATTGAAGATGTTCAAAAACAACAATTAACGGTAAATGAAGCTATGGAAGCTCATACCGCAAGTATTAATAATATATTGATTAAAGCAGCTGCAGATGGTGCGTTTGGTGGTCAAGCTCGAGATTTTGCAGCGGCATTGGCTGACGTAGATTTTGGTGCAGAAGATATCGCTAATAAGTTAATAGGGGCTTCACAATTAGTATCTAGTGAAATAGGAGGTCCTGAGGGAGCAGCTAACTTGTTAGACCAACAGAGTCAAACAACGAGAGGTTTATTAAACGCAAATGTAATGCAACCTAACGATTTTCTACTAGAACCTGGAAAAAGTTTACAGACTGCTGCAGCCGGTGAAGTTCTTAATTTAATAGAACCTGCGGCTAATGATACCATACTAGGTGGTACAGATATTTTAAATAGTATCAGTAACACACAGAACGCAATATCTAATATGACTACTACAAATATGGGTGGCGGTGGTGGTCCAGGAGAAGTAAAATTGACAGGTACACTTGAATTGAAGTTAGATGGAAGGAGTATGAATGTAAGTGCCGATGATATATTTAGAGCATTATCACCCCCATCTTATGAAAGATTGGCTTTAGAATTGAGTAATACTGTATATGGTACTAGTTCATAAAACAAAAAATATGCTATTTATTAAAAAAGAAAAAAAATGTCAGTAGGTTTAAATACAGGTACTAATTATCCATTTACACAAGGTAATTTTAATATCACACTATCTAGTACAGATATTATTAGGAAGGCTTTGTTGAATAGAAATTTAGATGGTTCCTACCTAAATAGAGGTAACCCGATACCACCTAATGGTGACCAACCACCTGGGTCTGTAGTTTATAGCTACTTAAATGATTATTCTGTGGTTGACTCTCCTTTACCAGAAGATGTTACTAATCTTAATGGGGTACCCCTTAAAACCGAACAATTCTTAAACAATAGATATGGTCCTGAAACAGGATATGGTAATCCTCTTAGTGTGGATGTCGTAAAACTAGTTAACGCGGCACAACTTCAGTATGTAAGCCAAAATTCATTACACCCTAATGGTTTTGTAACATCGGATTATACCGCTATTGAAATTCTAAATACGGTACAAGCAGACCCTATAGGTGGAGCATTAATAACTACAAATTCAAAAATACTAGATGATTCTATCCTAATTCAGTCATCTATACCTTACTTAAGAGATAATTTACAATATAAGGATGCTCAATTTTTATATGATATAAGTGACCAAGGAGCAGCAAAATATAATATTACCGCTTCGGTAGAAAGCCCTATACCAGAAGGGTCCGATTTTTTATCTAGAATAAGTGGTGAGTATGTTCCTGAATCCACCATTCCAGGGTTATTTTTTCAACAGGTATCACCACCAAACATAAATGGTTTAGAGACTGATGAGGTATTGGAAGCTTCATCAATTCTAGTTGCTACACAACTCTTAAACGGAGTATTTAATGCACTACAAGACTCAAACCCAATGCCTAATAGTTTAATGGCGGTACCTAAACCTTCAGATACTTTTTTAAATAACATGGGTCCTGAACAACAATCTCAGATTTTTACTAGTTTAAATTATAATGTTTATAGACCTGATTATACACGTACACTTATTTCAGCAGGTGGAATTGAATCTCCTTTAGCTCATTATTATATAGGGAGTAGAGATAATGAAGTTGGTGATATGCAAAGTCCCGTAGAAGCTACACCTAAAAATATGTTTGGAAAACAAGTAAAAGCTTTAGTTTATGGTCCTTCTGAGTTTTATAAAGAATTTGATAATGCTGAGGGAAGAGCATTATGGAGATTTTATAGGATGGGTCCAGGACAAGGTACAGCAATTATTGATGGTGGTGACTTTGAAGGCGGATTTAGTTGGGTAGGTACTAACTATATTGGGTCGAGTGATGCGGACACCAACTTCTACTGGAATAGCTCAAGTAGAATACCATTAAAAAAGGGTACCTTACTTGCACAAACACAGAGAATAATAGAATCCGCTCCACAATTTGGAGCTGCTAGATTTAAACACGCTGGTCATGCAATCAATCAAACATCTAAAATGTTTAATGATGGTTATAGGATAATTTCTAAAGGTTCAGCTGTAGTTAAACCAACAGCGTCAATTTTAGGTGGGTTAATTGAATCAGAAGAATTTTGTAGAGTGTGGACCAAAGATAAACCATTTGTTAGATATAAAGATTTACAAAAAACAGGAGGAAATATATATGGGGACACTAACTCTGTTTTAGATTCTACATTTAACCTAAATATTTCACCAACCAATCCAAACAAAGGAAGGTCCACATCTTTAGGTGAAACAAGTGTAAAGAAATATATGTTTTCTATTGAAAATTTAGCTTGGAGAGGTACAGCTCAACAATCTAATCTCCCAGTCGCAGAAAAAGGACCAAATGGTGGAAGAATAATGTGGTTCCCACCATATGAATTAAATGTTTCAGATACTAATAGTGCGGATTGGCAAGGTACAAATTTTATAGGAAGACCAGAACCTATTTATACTTATAATAACTCACAAAGAGTAGGTACTCTTTCATGGACAATAGTTGTTGACCACCCTTCCATACTTAACGCGATAGCTCAAAATGAACTAACCAACTTACCTAATAAACAAGCTGATAGAATTCTAGAGTCATTTTTCGCTGGTTGTAAAAAATATGATATTTCAGAATTAGCTGAAAATTACCCTAATGTACCACTAGATACTCTCATAAATGTACAAAATAATATAGAAGGTAATTCACAGGAAGTGACAGACCAGTTTTACGCTGACCCTAACTTTACAGTAGGTGAAACTGCGATGAACATTAACGCTTGGGGTGCTAATGGGGTAGATGCGGATGAGGCACAAGCTTCTGAAGACCAACAAGTTCAAGAAGAAGAAAACGCAAATTTAAACATTAGTAATAACCAAGAAGGTATTTTTGGTGGTGGAAGTATAAGTTTAAATAGTTCTGCTGGTTCCACAACAACAAATCTTAATTCTTTATTAGGGGCGCTACTAAATGAAGCAGACTACTTTAACTTTTTAGAAGAAGATTCTCCTTTTGTTTATAAATCTATTAAAGAGAAAATAAAATACTTTAATCCTGCTTTTCACTCTATGACCCCAGAAGGATTAAATTCTAGACTAACGTTTTTAAACCAATGTTTAAGACCAGGTGAAACAATACCCACTGTCACCAATCAAGGAACTACGGTGGTAGACGCTGATAATACAGCTTTTGGACCACCGCCAGTATGTGTATTAAGAATAGGTGACTTCTATCATTCTAAAGTAATTTTTGACTCAATTAGTTTTAGTTATGACCCACTCTTATTGGATATAAATCCAGAAGGTATAGGTGTACAACCTATGATTGTTAAAGTCCAAACTAACTTTAAATTTATTGGTGGTCAAGCTCTTGAAGGTCCAGTCAGTCAATTACAAAACGCTTTATCATTCAGTTACTTTGCAAATACAGGTATGTACGACCCAAGAGCTGAGGTAGTACCTAAACAAGTTAATGGTGGGGCTGGTGCAGGTCCCGCGGAATTAGCGGATAACGCGTCAGGTGATATAGTAGAAAATTTAGGTTCAAGTACAACACCAGAAGGTGCGAGTGCTTCTGGGGGTGAAATAAATGCAATTGGTGACCCAGGAATAGACGCCAATCAAGGAACCAATACAGGTGAGGGTTAAAAATTAAATTATGTCAGTATCAGGATTTACAAAATACAATACATTATATAATACATTTTTAGGAGAATCTAAAGATTATTGTAATTATGTACTCCAAGGAACCACAGACCTTTATTTAAATCATTGCCAAGGTGCAGTAGAAGAATGTTTTAGAGAAGTAAAATATGATTGGGGTAATATAGCTAATACAAACCCATACTTGTTTGGTATACCACATAATGCGTTAGAAAGGATAGATAATTTATATAACACCCTTAAATTAAAAATAGAAAGTGAAACAACACATATACAATCACTTATCCCATTTGGTGCTAGAGTTGATGATAAATTATATATTAAAAAAACTCTTTTAAAATATTTAAAAACTAATTGGTTGGCATTAAGAAATGATATTGTAAGAGTGGTGATTAGGTTAAGAGAGAATCAACTGTCACTTTCTAAACCTATTGATAGAATTAATATGGTTTCTGATTATAGAGATGGTTATCTAAGTGGTTCGGTAGGAAGTTATACCGTCGCTCTGGAACTCATACCAACTAGTGCTTACACTACAGAGGGTTCATATGTCACAATAAATGATGGGGTGAGTGCTTTAACTAGTCATGTGAGTGGGCATAGCAATAACGTAGAAAAATTTATTAGTAATTTTAAAGGTGGGATATACCCAAACTATGATAAGGAATTGACTTATTCAGACGAATATCTTTTCTTTTTTAAATCCTTAGTTACAAGAGAATCGGTCCCATCACTTAGTAGTCCTGGTCTAAGACCACAAGCACAAAGTTTACTTAGATATAAAAAACCAAATCTATTAGATGATTTAATGGAAGTACCTATACCTAATAAAATGGGTGTTAGTCTTAGTAAAGAATGGAAAAAAATTAATTGGATATTTAAAGAAAGTATTGAAGACTTTGTTAATAGTATGTTAAATTACGACACTAAAAAGTATAACCACTATTTTGATAGTAGGAATAATACCCAAAAGTATCTTAAATTAATTAAAGGAACGGAACCAGCTACGGAAACTATGTTAATAAACTTTACAGGTGACACAACGCAAGTACCTTTAGTTAGTAACTTTTTTAAGAGGTCAGTAATGGGAACCGCCAATGATAGTTATAATAATAAAGTAGAAAGAAATATTACAATTTCATAATATGTCATATTACAATAGATATAATGAATTTATACAGAATGGTGAACTAAAGCCTGTGCCTTACATTTCTATAATACCTAAAACTTCTGATAGATTTGTGGTGTATAAAGTGGGGAAAAGTAGGTTGGATAAAATATCACAACAAATGTATAAGACACCTTATTTTGGTTGGTTAATTTTACAAGCTAATCCTGAATATGGTGGACAAGAGTGGAATATCCCAGACGGAAGATTAATAAGGGTACCATTCCCGTTATTTGCTTCATTACAAGAATATAAAGACTCCCTGGATAAACACTTCTTGTACTATGGCAGATAATACAATAGCAAATACCGATAATATATATACACAACCTATAGGTCAAGGAAATCTATTATTGATAGACCCTAATAAAGTTGTGAGAAATGGACAAATTTATGATAGATTAGTTAGGCATGAAGATTTAGTAATGTACGCTAATTTAACCGCGAGACTTATACCTAGGTCTAAACTAGTAGTAGGGGAAGGAGCTTCTGATTCTGAAATTACTGTAGAACTTTTTGATGGGGAGTTAAATTTTCTAAAACCACAAGGCAAGACATCTTTGGATACTGATTGGACAGACGCTTTCACCGACCCATCGATAAATCAAATTAATTATAATGAAGATGACGATTTTGCACAAACAGGGGGTTATAGTAAAAGTATAAATTCATCTACAGATTTTCAGGGATTTGGAATAACAAGTATTGATGTTAATATATCAGCATCTTTTACACCACAGGTTACCATACAATTTACTGATATACGGGGTAAGACCCTTTTTGAACAAGGTGATGTAGCCACACCATACACCGCATTTTTTCATCTACCATACCCAACGTTTTACTTAACATTAAAAGGGTATTATGGTCAAGCTGTAAAATATCAACTAGCCTTAGTAAAGTTTAATGCTACATTTGATTCGTCTACTGGAGACTATAATGTTACATGTGAATTTATCGGTAATCATATCGCTCTACTTAGAGATATCACACTTCAACAAGCTATGGTAGCTCCATATATGTATCCTAATATTGCACAAGGAGCAGAAAGTACCGATAAAGGTAAAGGTAGGCAAGTATTAGAAGAAATTTATAGCATTTATGAGTCAAGAGGCTTAATACCCGAAGGGTTTCCTAGGTTAACCATTTGGGAATTGATAGGTAAAGTTAATACTTTTGCTAAGGATATACAAGAACAATTTGCCAAAGTAAATTTAGAAATTTTAGATGACCAAGCAAGTTTCCAAGAACTACTAACTAGATTTTATAATCAAATTTTCGGGAAAGATGCTTTTATTGGTCAATATTTAGACAGAAGTAAAGAGCTGGTTTTTACTTATACACTTGCTAGTGAAAATGAAAATGTAGAACCCACAACAATAACCGTCAGTGCTTTTAAAACTAAAGATAATACACCAATAGATGAAGACTCTACAGAAGAATCTATAGAAAATGTTGAAGAAAAATTAAGTACTATAATGAAAACGTTTACCGACGCTTTATCTGAAAATAATACATTTGGGGGTTTAGTAAGTACTGTTGGATTTGGTGATGGTTCTAGTTCTAGGAGTGCTAATTTTTCGGGAGACTTAGATAACTACGATGAGGTGATGAATCCAGAAGTTAAAGGTTTTTATATATTTGAAGGTCCACCACAAAGTTTTGCTGAAAAACACAAAAGACTACAACAAAAATTTGAAGATTCTTTTAATATTAAACAAATGCAATTAACAGAACAGTTAAATCAAGCTTTTGTAGATACATTAGAATTCTTTCCATCTATTAGAAATTTAATGGCGGTAGTCATAGCAGGAGCAGACACATACCTAAGATTAATGGATAATGTCCATACTAAAGCGTATGGACAAAGAGATAGCCAACAAAGAATAAGTTCGGTTACTGGATACCAAAAAGGAGAATTTCAAGACACTAGAAGTGGTGAACAGACCTGTTATCCATGGCCTAATTATTATACGGTAGACCAAGAAGGAGCTGATACGAAAGAGTTAGTTTTAACTTACCCTGGAGCCTCAACAGTATTGTCAGAAACTGGTGCCTTTGATATGAATCTTTGGCCAGAAGTTGAATTTGTGGAAGAATATGTAAAAACAGTAAATTTTAGAGTTAATGAGTTAAACGCCAATTTTCAAAACCCCGCTTTAGTAATAGATTTTATTCCACTATCTATTAGGGATTTCCCATATAACAATCCACCTTATGCACCAGTAAACCCTAAGAACGCTACCATTTGGGAATTGATAGATAGATGGGTAGACTTTAATTTATATTCTGGTGTTAGAAACTATAATGGTGCGGATGGTCAGTTACAATTTGATATGATAAAAACTTTTACTGTTAATGAAAGTGAAAATATAAAATCTGCAGTAGAAGCTTCTGATTCTTTAAGGACGGAGTTACAAGAAAATAGTGATACATGGTATAAATTAGAACAATATCTATCAGCGGCTACACCTGTAGAATATAGTCAATACTTAATGGGTAGTGTAAATACCACTAACATACAAGGAAGGGCTGTAGCAGGAAATAACATACCACTAACCAACAATGGTTTATTCCCAGCTTCTTCTTTAACCGATTTTGTTGTAAAAGGAGGTGAAACTAGTGGATTCACCAATCTAATCGGTACTACTGTTGGTGGAGCATTTCTGGGCACCCCAAAGCTAGTAACTGGTGGTGATGATAGATTTCCTTTTATCTATGAGAATTATACATGGTTACAAGAAAATATGGCAGATGGACAAGCTATAACACCTGAAAAACTTTATTCAGTAGCACGACTATATGTTAATGAAGACACCAAAGTGTACGGTACAGCACAACACTCAATGTTCTACTCTAACTGGAATTTTTTCGAAGGTAATTTAATAGAGACTACAGAAACCGATAGAAATTTAATCCAGAATGAATATGATACTGCTGATAGTTGGGAAAATTATTATGAAGGTAGAAAAGTGGATATTAAATTACAAAACCTAACAGAAGGGGTAATTAACTATGAACAAACTGTACCAGCTACTGGACCAATACAAACAACATCGATGTTAAACACACCATGGTTTGCAAACTCCATACTGTTGGCCGCACGTAAAGATAAACTTAACCAATCTACCCCGTATATTGAATCGGCCTTTTTATTTGTAAATTCATTACCTACCACATCTACTTTAGAAAAAACTATAAGTGGTTTTGAAAATGGCCACCAATATGGAGCTTATACTTCATCACTTATTAAACAATTAGCGTCTTCTCATTTGTTACCATATAGTTTTATTTTAAAATTAGGGTCGTTATGGTGGAGATATACTGAACTTTTAAGAACAACTAATGACCCACTAAAGGATATTCTGGATAATTTAGGGGCTGGTACCACTTTTGGGAGTTATGTTAACGTAGCTGGTGGTGCTAATATGAGTTATTTTTATCCAGATATTAATGGTGAGGAATTTCCTATTGATTCTCCTACAAATGCAACATTAGGATTTTGGCCAGAATTAATTAATGCTACCCATTACATTATTACTGGTAAAGAAGTTTTAGAAACATCACAGTACCCAACACCCACAATACAAAACAACTTCCAAAGTGGGTTTACTGTTCATCTTAAAACATTAAATGATTTAAACTTTAACTATGATGGTAAAGAGTGTAAGTTTGTTTCCTTATCTACTAATTCCGCGTCTGTAGGTAATTTAGGTATAGAAGATGGTCCTGAGTATTATACTATATACTACCCATCTGCGGGAGATTTATCTGGGTCAGATATAAACTTTAACAAAGATACCTTTACTCAAAATAACAATCCACAAGGAATTTACGATGGAAGTGCTAGATTTATGTGGGGAGTATCTAACTTCGGTTATTTTGATAATGAACTAATTCGTGGTACTGTACCAACTTCCCTACCACTCCCTACTCAATCATGGAAAACAATAGACACTAGTAGAAATCAACAAGATGCATGGAATATTTATGCTGGTGGTGATAAAAAAAGTCCTAACGCGTTATTACAGATATTCCCTAAACAAGTGTTAGATACTTTTAAAGAAGAATTTTTAAATTTTTCTGAATCTGAAAATCCGGATAGTAAAAATGTGGAGGGTTCGTTTAATACATTTAAAAAAGTATTCCAGAGACTAATGGTCGTTAAGGAGTCAGAACCGATGCAAAGTACAGCAGATACTTCTAACGCGATGAGTCAATATAAAAATGCACATTCAGTATTAGGTACATTTTTAAATCAAAAAGTAATGTATAAAAACGGTTCCGCTAATGATTTAGATATTGTTAGTACTGGACTAGGTAATGCAGTTTCCAACTACCAATTATTAATGTGGGTAATGTGGAGTAAAACAACTAACGCTGATATCAAAAAACAACTAGGGGGTGAAGATAGTAAATTAGGTGAGTACGAATTCCCACCCTATACAAATCCAGCCAATCCTTTATTGATACAAGAAATGATTTCAGACATAGAATTTTCTGACACAACAACCATTGTAGATAACTTTTTCCAAGTAATAAATGTAGAACCTAGTAACACCAATATAGAAGCTTTTGCTTCAGTAATAAAAGCTTATGTAACTTACAGTTATTTTGTAAGTAACCTTAATGGTGTTGATATAGATGTATTCATCAATCAAATGTTTAGTTATTACTATACGATACCGGGAATGGGAATAAATCCATCCAGTGAAACTTACATGGCTTCAGAATATTTTGAGTTCCAGGCAAACGTCGCAGCTATAGACCCAGCAAAATCATTGAATGATGAGGTTAAATTAGATGAAAGACCAGAAGTTAAAGCGGATACTCTTAAATTGGAAATGTATCAAGCTTTTAAAACTATGAACGATAAGTGGATTTCAGGAACACAACTAGGAGGTGAAGGTGTTAGAGATGGTGTACCCTATTATAATACACTATTTGAAAGGTTTATGTTTTTAGATAGAGCTAATAGAGATATTGGTGCATCTGCAGTTATAGATATTTTTATATTCCAGGGAATTGATACTCCATTTACACCCCAACCAGGACAATCTGTCAAACAAACTATAGCAACCTTTGTTAGTGATTTATGTAGAAAAAATTATTTTAACTTTATGCCTCTTGCAGCATATGTTAATTTTTACGCACAAACCAATTCAGGTGACTACCAAGCACAAGGAAATGGTATGTTTGGTACACATAAAGTAGTAGATACTACTAAAAGTAATCCAGTTTATTTATGTCAATATGTTGGTGAACAATCAAAAAGTTTAAATGTTAAAACACCTAATAATGGATATACCAATGATAGTTTTAATATACATGATACCGTACCTAACCCACTACTAAGTGCTGAACCTAGTGATATGGAAAAACCATATAGTAATAAGGTTATGGCTTTTGCTGTTGATTTTGGAATACCTAACCAAAACATTTTTGAGAATATACAATTAGACCAAAGTGAATTCCAAGACACGTCGGAGTCTTTTGAAATTATAGAACAATTGGGTCAACAAGCTAATGGGAGAGCTATTTCTGTAAACTCAGTAAACTTATTTAATTTATATAAAAGTAGAAATTACAAAGTAACTGTGACCTGTATGGGTAACGTTATGATACAACCTACGACATACTTCCAACTAAGGTATGTTCCCATGTTTTCTGGACCATATATGGTTACATCTGTAAAACATACTATTAGACCCAATACTATGCAAACCACCTTTGTGGGTACAAGAATACCTATACCTAATGTTCCTAAAATTAAAGATTTAATAATGAAAATAGATGATAATTTATTGAGGAAATTAGAAAGTGAAACAAAAAAAGCAGAAGGTCCACCACCAAAAGGAATAAACGACTTCGTATTCACATCAACAGAAGAAAGTCAAATAACTGACGACCAATTAACTAGTTTGGTGGTTCCTAATGAAAATCCAGTAATAGAACCTTTAGCTATACCAATAGATACTATTTTGGCTGAAATATATAGAAGTGATGCAGCGGCGAGAGAAAAAGGAATGAATTATGTTCCAAAACCAGAACATAAAGGTAAAAATATCAAAGTTATAAGTCCTCTTACAGGTGTAATAACAAATAAGGTAGCTTTCTGTACAGCCTCTAATGGACCAACATGTGGTAATGGATATGGTAATCACATTATAATAGAACAGAACTTAGTAGAACAAGGGAGTTCTTCATGGACTCCAGGAACAATGAGTAAAGTAAAAGTTATCCTTTCTTGTTTAAAACAGGAAGATTTTACAGAACTAGAAGTAGGGCAAGTTATAAACGAAAGAGACCAAGTGGGATTTATGGGTAATACAGGTAGTTCATATGGTTTTAATTTACATTATGAATTAATAAGATACTTGGTACAAGAAGATTTATCAGTAAAAGAACAATGGGTAGACTTATCTTCTCCTACAGCAACTGATGAATAGAAATAATTTACTATGTACCTTTTTAGTATAGTTTTATATTTATAAATAAAAGAATTATGGTTTCAACAACACTCAAAAATAAATTAGATAAATTTTTAGGAAAAGACACTAGAATCCAAGAAATGTCTAACACACCTGAACAACAAGAGGTTTGTGATTTAGATACTGGTATTTGTTATACTGTAAGAACTAGAGATGGTTTAATTGAAAGAGTTGAAAATTCAGTAAGGGTTAATAGAAAAATAAATGTAGAATCTCCATCAGGAGATGTAAAACAACTTCTTAATGGCTAAATTAGAAAAAAAGATATTAGACGAAATAGCTAGATTTAATCAGATTGGGTATAATTCTCACAATCTAGAAGAACAGCTAGTGGGTGGAACTAATATGGGTTCTGGATTTGAACAGGCACAAGGAAATTCACCTAGACTTGAAAAATTTATGAAACGTCAGCAAGAAATGTCTGAACAAGAAGAAATTGATGCAGAAGCTGGAGAAGAAGAGTTAGAAATTCCTGCTGACCCAGAAGCAGCTATAGATGAGTTACCAGCTGAAGAAGGTGGAGAAGATACTGAAAACGTAGAAGGTGGAGAAGATTTAGAGATGGAAGATGAAATCAGTATGGAAGACGATGTAGATACTGGTACCGGTACTGAAGTAGAAGTTACAGACCTTGTACAATCCCAAGAAAAAATAGAAAAAAGTGTAGAAGATAATAAAACTTCATTAGATAATAATAATGAAAAATTAACATCTTTACTAGATAAGTTAGGTGACTTAGAAACACAATTAAGTGGGATGGACGACATTCTTAAGCAAATTAACAATCTAGAAGACAAAATAGAAAAATATAGACCAAAAACCTCAAATGAAAAAATGGAATTAAGAAAAAAACACGATTCTGGTCCATACAATAAAACATTAGAAGATTTTTGGACGGATGAACAAGATAAATTTAAAGAACAAGGAAAAGTAGATTATGTGTTAACAAAGGATGAAGTAGAAGACTACAACAATGCTGACATTAAACAAAGTTTTAATCCAGATGTTGATTAGTTAAAAAATAACATATATGTTTAAGCCCCGTAAGGGGTTTTTCTTTTTGCAATAACTCCTTATAGAATTGACAAAGTATAAATTAAAACCTATATTTTTATAAAATTAATCACTAAAAAAATTAAATTATTATGGCTTCAAGTTTAGACGCAGTTTTAGCTCAGTATGAGAAAAACAAACAAACAACATCATCGACACCAAGAATGTCAGATGAGGACAGGTTAAAACAATATTTAGCCCTTGCTTTACCTAAAGGGACTAAATCAGGTGAAAAAA
>MDSZ01174574.1_pt1 | contig 15654 bp, 12 predicted proteins | sample 811201 | NCBI WGS metagenome assembly MDSZ01 (sample SAMN05326647, study PRJNA326480) | marine metagenome | isolation source: seawater | place: Indian Ocean: North | collected 2010
AATTAATTATTTATTATAAATAACTTATCTTTATAATGTAAATCACTATTTGATAAAATTTAAAAGTTACTAACATGAATGACGAATTAATTAACGCCAGCCAAGCCATATCAATTCAAAAAGAAAATGAAAATGTTGTCTTTATTGATGCTACATTTCACCTTCCAAATTCTGGAATAAATGCTCAAGAAGAATTTAACAATAAACATATCCCAAATGCCAGGTTTTTTGATATTGATAAAATTGCCAATCAAAGTACCGACTTGCCCCATATGCTTCCTAACCCAAAAGAATTTTGTCATTGCATGTCTATATTGGGGATCAAAAACACTGATTTAATAATTATTTATGATAATACTGCATTTTTTTCTTCCGCAAGGGCTTGGTGGATGTTTAAAGTTTTTGGCCATAAAAAAGTGCTAATTCTCAACGGAGGACTAAAAGCTTGGGTAGAAAATGGTGGTAAAGTTTCTAATGAAGTCAATCCATATAATAAAACCAATTATGTTAACCTATCTTATGAAGAAAAATTGTGTGAAAACTTTGAGAACATTTTTGATAATATAAATTCAAATTATGATAGGGTCATTATTGATGCGAGAGCTAGAGAACGATTTTGTGGACGAGTAAATGAGCCTAGACCTGGATTAAGAAAAGGACATATTCCAAAATCCAAAAATCTGCCTATTAATTTATTGCTAGATTCTGAAACAAAATGTTTAAAATCTAATACGGAGATAAAAAAACTTTTTGAGGATATTGGAGTTGTTGATAAAAATACTCCACTTACTTCAACTTGCGGTTCGGGAGTTACTGCAGCTGGGATAGCCTTTGCAGCAAATAGATTAGGTTTTTCAAATATAAAGGTTTATGACGGAAGCTGGGCTGAATGGGGAAGCCATAAAAAAACCCCTATAGACACAAATTAGTGATCTAAAATCTGGCTCAAAAACAATTTAGTTCTATCAGATTGAGGGTTGTTAAAAAAATCATTGGGATTATTTTGTTCAACAATTTGACCCTCATCCATGAAAATAACTCTGTTCGCAACCTTTCTAGCAAATCCCATTTCATGAGTAACAACAAGCATTGTCATTCCTTCTTGAGCTAAATCAATCATTGTATCAAGAACTTCTTTTATCATTTCAGGATCCAAAGCAGATGTTGGCTCATCAAATAGCATTATTTTAGGTTCCATACATAAAGCTCTTGCAATTGCAACTCTCTGTTGTTGTCCACCTGAAAGTTGTCCAGGATATTTTAAGGCCTGTTCAGGAATTTTTACAATTTCTAGATATTTCATGGCAATTTCTTCAGCATCCTTTTTAGGCATTTTACGAACCCAAATAGGTGCTAAAGAACAATTTTCTAAGGCGCTTAAATGTGGAAATAAATTAAAGGATTGAAATACCATTCCAACTTCACTTCTAATCTTATCTATGCGTTTGATATCATCTGTTAATTCAATGCCCTGAACCTCCATCAAGCCTTTTTGATGCTCCTCAAGTCTGTTAATACATCTAATTAATGTGGATTTTCCTGAACCTGAAGGACCACAAATAACAATTCTCTCCCCTTTATGAACAGTCAAATTTATATCGCGAAGAACATGAAAATGGCCGAACCATTTATTCATTTGTTCGATTTTAATAACCACCTCTTCAGAAATAGTCATTTTTGATTTATCTATTTTTTTCTCTTCAATATCATTCATAACTATTCCCCCCTTTTAGTCCTTATGGTCCCTACTTAATTTTCTTTCCATGAACATTGAATATCGAGACATACCAAAACAAAAAACAAAAAACAATAACCCAACTGCCAAATATGCTGAAGGCGCTTGTGTAGGTGAAGACCAATATAAATCAGCTATAGTTGATTGGGCTTGTCCCAGTAAATCAAATAAACCGATAATCAAAACTAACGTTGTGTCTTTAAATAAACCAATAAATGTATTAACAATTCCAGGGATAACATGTGTCAGCGCTTGAGGGAGTATGATAAGTCTCATTGATTGAGAATAAGAAAGGCCCACAGCAGAAGCACCTTCAAATTGACCCCTTGGAATGGCTTGGAGACCGCCCCTAACAACTTCTGCCATATAAGCTGCAGAAAACAACATAACTCCTATCAAAGCGCGTAACAGTTTATTAAAATCAACACCTTCAGGTAAAAATAAAGGTAATAAAACTGAAGCGGCAAAAAGAACAGTAATCAGAGGTATCCCTCTCCAAAACTCAATAAAAATTGTCGAGATAGTTCTCGCTATAGGCATATTTGATCTTCGACCTAAAGCTAAAATTATTCCTAGCGGCAAAGATGCTACGATACCTGTTATTGCGACAACAAGTGTTACAAGCAACCCACCCCAATCAGATGTTTCAACATATGGCATGCCGTAATCAATTGAGAGTAAAAAGGAAGCTATAAAGATTAAAAATAACGTTATTCCACAAATATAAAATAGAGCACTGAGTTCAAGTAAAATTGTACCTACAAATCTCCTACGTGAAAGTTCCCCTAAAACAATAAATAGTATTGACAACAGCAACTGCCAAAACAAAGAACTCCAACTAATATTAAAATTGGCACCGGTGAGTAAAATCAAAGCAAACAAAGGGAAAACTGTAAGCATCGCCATGCCAGTCCACTGCCTGCCTTTTGCTCCTTCAAATAGAGTATAGCCTATACCTATCAGTAAAACTGAATATACAACATTAACTCTCCACAGTTCTTCAGCTGGATATCTCCCATATATTAAAAGTTTCTTTTTAGCAAAAATAAAAGGCCAACAAGCGCCTTTCCATCCTGAAGGTAGTTTCCCTCCTTGATCAACTGTATTGCACACCTCACGCTTTAAAGTTTCCGGATCCGACCAAACTGCAGATAAAATAGCAAAGTCAATTAAATTGTAAAATTGTCCCCCACAGAAATATAAAAGCAATAATGTCAAAACAATCATTATTAATGATTGCAATGATGTACTTAATGTCGAAAAGTTAGACATGGAAGAAAAAAGATTTTTCCATAGCCAACCTGTTATTCCTGCTTGCGTTAATGGAGGAGGTTGCTGAGGGATAACCTCTTTTTGAACAAAATTGTAACTATCTTTTCTCATCTTTCAACTAATTTCACCCTTGAGTTAAACCAATTCATAAATAATGATGTTGCCAAACTAAACGTTAGATAGACCATTGCCATCATAAAAATAATTTCTATTTCCTGCCCAACCTGATTCAACGCGGTTCCAGCAAAAACAGAAACAAGTTCTGGATATGCGATTGCAACTGCTAAAGAAGAATTTTTTGTAAGATTTAAATATTGAGATGTAAGTGGTGGTACTATAACTCTTAGTGCCTGAGGTATAATAACTAGCCTTAAAGTATCACCTCCCCTTAAGCCTACAGCATAAGAAGCTTCCGTTTGACCTTTATGAATAGCCAGAATTCCAGCTCTAACGATTTCAGCAATAAAAGATGCTGTATATAATACTAGAGCCAACCAAAGAGCTATCATTTCGGGTGGCATCATCATTCCAACACCTTGAACATATCCTCTTTTTAATTTTGGTCCGTCGGTTTTAAATTCAGGAAATTGAAGTTCAATTGGTGTGTTATAAATTAAAGTATAAATCAAGTAAATTACACATGGAATAAAAACGATTATGGCTGAAGAAATCCAAAAGGTTGGATATTGATACCCTGTTCTTTGATGAATTTTCTTAGCATAATTAGAAAAAAATAAGGCAGCAATTATTGAAATTAATATTCCATAAAATATAAGCTCCCAACCATCATTAAAAATTGGACGAGGCCCATACAGGCCGGTGATATTAATTCCAACACTCTCACCTAAAAGGGTTACCTTTTCCCGTTTGCTTGGCAAAACCCTTAAAACAGCAAAATACCAGAAAAAAAGATGTAATAGTAAAGGTAAGTTTCTGAAAGCTTCTATATAAATAGTAGCAAAACCTTTAATAACAATATTATTTGAAAGTCTAAAAATTCCAATTAAAAACCCAAGAATTGTAGTTGCAATAATGCCTGTTATAGCAATTATAAACGTATTAATAATTCCAATCAGAAAAACGTCAAAATATGTTGATTTGCCTACTTCATAACCTATAATTGCTGTTCCAAGAGTAGGTAAAATCTGAAATCCCGCAGGATTGTTTAAAAATCCAAAACCAAAACTATCGCCTCGAGCAGTTAAATTATTGTTAGCATTATTCGCTGCCCAAACAAAAAATAAAATTACTGCAATCAGTAAAAGGATTTGAAAAAATATAGAACGGAAACGTTTGTTATATATAAGATCAATTATATTTGAATTATTGGTATTCATAAATGAATCATATATTAAAAATTAGTTAATTAAAACTACTTTCAAAATATTCGTCTTCATATCTGGTATAAGATTTAGCTCCTGACAAAATGCTAGACATTAGCGACCCTGTTTCTGGCAAAACCTTTTTCAAAAAAAATTCCCCAGTTTGGATTTTAGCTTTATAAAAACCTTTGGGATCATCATTCAATTTATTATGAGAAATTTGAATATATTTAACCCATACGTATGCTAAAGATGTTAATGCAAACATTTTTAAATAATCAGAAGCTGGTCCTACGCCCTCTTCTGGATCGGACAGCCCCCTAGAAGCTAAATATGCTGTAGTTTTTTGTAATCTTCCAAAAGATTTAATCAAATGAGGCATAAATTCTTTAAGATTATAATTAAATGCATTTTCCTCTATATATTCTTTTACTAAGTGAAAAAAACTTCTAAGTAATCTTCCATTATGCATAGGAAGTTTCCTTCCTACCAAATCTAAAGCTTGTATACCATTAGTGCCTTCATAAAGTTGAGCAATTCTTGCATCTCGAACAAATTGTTCAACACCATGATCCTTTATAAATCCATGACCTCCATAAATTTGAACTGCCAGATTAGCTGATTCTGAACCAACGTCAGTAGAAAATGATTTAATTATAGGTGTCATTAAAGCAACCCAATCATCTGCTCTTTGACGCTTCAATTTATCCTTTTCAGCTTTCGCAATGTCAACTTGCAAAGCAGTAAATGAAGTTAGCCCCCTTAAACCTTCGTTCAATGCTTTCATTTTTAGTAAATTTTTTCTTACGTCTGGATGAACAAGAATGGGATCAGCAGCTTTTTCGGGATGTTTAGCCCCTATCACTGATCTTCCCTGCAATCTTTCTTTAGAGTAGTACAAAGCTGATTGATATGCAATTTCGGAAATTCCCAAACCTTGAACTCCTACCATTAATCGAGCACCATTCATCATTATAAACATTGCCTTCATGCCTTTATGCAGATCTCCAATAAGCCAAGCCTTAGCTTCATTATAATGCATAACACAAGTTGAACTTGCCTTTATTCCCATTTTATCTTCAATAGAACCACAATTTAATGAATTCCTTTTTCCTAAAGAACCATCTTTTTCAGGAATAAATTTGGGCACTAAAAATAGACTAATTCCCTTGATCCCTTTAGGAGCTCCTGGAGTTCTAGCCAATACTAAATGTATAATATTTTCACTTAAATCCTGCTCCCCACCAGTTATGAAAATTTTTGTGCCTGATAGTTTATAAGAGTCATCATTTTGAGGGACAGCCATTGCCTTGCTTAACCCAAGATCAGTCCCACACTGTGGCTCGGTCAAATTCATTGTACCTGACCACTCTCCTGTAGCTAGTTTAGGAAGGTAAAGATCTTTAAGCTCTTCAGATGCGCTTTTATTTATTGCCTCAAAAGCATTGCCTGTTAAACCAGGATAATTTCCAAAACTCATATTGGCAGAACTAATCATTTCATCAAATAAAACATTTATTACGTATGGTAATCCCTGCCCACCATACTTCTGATCCAAAGCTGCCCCTTGCCAACCATTATCTACAAATTTTTTATAAGCTTCTTTAAATCCTTTAGGCGTAATTACATTTCCCTCAGAAAATTTACATCCTTCATGGTCTCCAGTTTGATTCAAAGGCAACAATACCTCTTCACAAAATTTACCGGCCTCATTAAGGATCATATTTAAGTCATCTATGGCATAGTCATGATGATTTAATAAATAATCTCCTGCATCAGAGTTTAAAAAGTCTCCTAGAATAAAATTCATATCATTGATTGGTGCTTTATATGATTGCATGTTAATTACTCCAGCTCAATTTCTTATAACTTTTCCTGTTTCTAATAATGTTTCAATCCTCTCTTGAGATTTAGGTTCTCTAAACAATGTCTGTATAGCTTTCGATTCTAAATTTAATATGTATTCTTCATCAACTTCTTCTATTAAATCTACATTCTCTCCAGATAGAACATTTGCTATCTGCATACCTATAAATTTATCATGGTCTGAAATCTGACCAGAATTTTTCATACTTTCCAATCCTATAGTCATCGCTGACAAGCCAGTTTTACCAGGAAGATTAAACTTAGGTTTTTCTGGGGGTTCGTAATTTTCAATTAAATTCATAGCTACTGACTTTGCATCAAATAAAAGCCTTTCGCGGTTCATAGTTATACCATCTGTTTCTTTCAAAAAACCTAATTTTTTAGCTTCAAGTGCAGAAGTAGATGTCTTTGCCATTCCTATGGTCTCAAAGGCCTTCATAACTGCAGGCATCGGTCCTTTTGGTAAATTATTTGAATTTGAAAGCCTGTATAATAATTCTTTGCACCCTCCCCAGCCAGGACAAATTCCCAAAGCAGCTTCTGTTAATCCTATATATGACTCAATATGAGCTTGGATATAATCACAATGAAGAAGCAATTCACAACCACCTCCTAGAGCCATACTAGAGGGGGCTGCAACTACTGGAAATTTAGAATATTTTAATTTTTGATAAACTTTTTGTCCATTTTCTACGATGTTTTCTACCAATTCACTTTCCAAACCTATATTTCCTAAGAATAGTGCTTCACCTACATTCGCACCAGCAGAAAACAATGACCCTTCATTATAAATAATCATCGCAGAGAAAGATGAAGAAACTATATCTATAGCTTGATCAAGAAATTTCATAGTATTTATATCAATTGAATTACCTCGGCTATGGAGTTCAAAAACAGTAATACCGTCTCCCAAATCCCATAAACTTGCTGAAGGAATCTTTTTAATTGGGGTGTTAGTTTTCTTATAATCAGATAACATTATGACACCATCAGGTCTTTTTAAAATCTCAAATTCTTTACTAAAATAATTCAAATAATTAATTTTATTTTCTTTGATTATATAAAATTTCTCACCTTCAAGATTTTTCAAAATTTCAGGTATGTTTCTATTTTCTGAACATAATTTCTCAGTTAGCCAGCTTTTTCCAAGTTTATCGATTAATTCAAAAGGACCAAATTTAAGCCCAAATCCATTTCTCATGGCATCATCTATCGAAATTAAATCATTTGAGATTTCCATAGCATGGTTAAGAGTATATAGTAATGTTTCTGATAAAACTGACCATGCATAATTTGCAAATTTATCATCATGGTCAAGAAATAATCTCAGGTCTTTTTTCCCTAATGCAAGACTATCAATCTTTGATTTTACGCTTAAAGAGTATTCTTTTGTCTTTAAATCAATAGACATTTTTACTCTTTTACCTTCAACATTTTCTAACTTATAAAATCCTCCGATGCCTTTCCTTCCTATTAAATTATTATCAAGCATATATTTAACAATATCAGGTATTTTAGAAAATTTATGGTATTCATCTTCCTTTTCAATATTTTCAATCATTGAAGACAATACATGAGGCATCAAATCCAAACCAACCACATCTAAAAGACCAAAAACTCCTGTCTTAGGAGCACCAAAAACATTGGTAATTATCTGATCTGCCTCTTCAACAGTTAGGCCATGTTGAATAGCTTTATTGGCTGCAACAATCATCCAAAAAACCCCAATTCTATTTCCAATAAACCCTGGAGTGTCATTACAATGAATAACTGATTTACCCAAAGAAACATCACAAAATTCAGAAAGTTTTTCTTTATATTCTGGAATACTATCCTTTGAAGAAACAATTTCAAGGAGCCTTAAGTATCTAGGAGGATTAAAAAAATGAGTTATAAAAAAATTTGATTTAAACCTCTGATTTGAATTTTCAACTAGCCTTTCCAAAGGGATGGTTGAAGTATTAGAAGAAATAATTAAATCATCCTTCATTACATTTTGAATTTTCTTATACAAGTCTTTTTTAACCTTAATATCTTCTATAATGGCTTCAATAACCCACTCTGAATCATTGATTAAATGAAGATCATCATCTATGTTTCCTGCCTTGATAAGACTGATATTGCTATTTAGTGTTAAAGGTGAGGGTTTAGTTTTGATTAACTTCTTAATTGCGCTTTCTGATAAATGATTTTTTCTTTCTTTATCTTGGAATGGTATATCTAATAAAAGAACCTCTGTCCCTGCGTTTGCAAGATGCGCGGCTATTCCAGCGCCCATTAACCCAGCGCCAATAACTGTTGCCTTTTTTATCATTTTTCAACAGCTTCTAAAACAGTGGCTATACCTTGACCCAAACCAATACATTGAGTTGCTAAAGCATATTCTTTACCTTCTCTCTTTAGTATCTGAGCAGCTTTACCGGTAATTCTTGCTCCAGTCGCACCTAGAGGGTGACCAAGCGCTATAGCCCCTCCGTCAATGTTTACTTTGCTCTCATCTAAATTTAAATCTTTAATACATGCTAAACTTTGTGAGGCAAATGCTTCATTCAATTCAACAACTCCCAAATCTTTTGAACTAATTCCAGCCCTTTCAAGAGCTTTTTTAGAAGCACCAATTGGACCTAATCCCATAACTTCAGGTTCACACCCATTTACAGCTACAGATTTGATTCTAGCCATAATTTCTAAATTATTCCTTTTAGCATATTCTTCTTCACATATTAATGTGGCTGCCGCTCCATCAGTAAGAGGAGAAGAAGTTCCTGCTGTAATAGTTCCATTCTGATCAAAAGCTAGCTTTAAACCATCAAGAACTTCCTGAGAAGTTTCCGGTCTAATTCCCCCATCTTTTGTTACATTGTCCTTACCATTATTGATAGGTGTAATTTCTTGATCAAAGTTTCCACTTTTTTGGGCTTGAAATGCTTTCTCATGACTTGAAATAGCAAACCTTTGCTGTTCTTCCCTATCAATTTTATATCGTTTAGCAACATTTTCCGCAGTCACTCCCATAGATAGATAAACATTTGGTTGATCTTCTAATAATTTTGGGTGAGGCATAGGGTTAAATCCCAACATCGGGACCCTTGTCATGCTCTCAACTCCAGCACATATAAACATATTTCCGGATCCCATGGCGATAGATCCTGCAGCATTATGAATTGATTGCATGGAAGACCCACACCACCTATTAACAGTCATGCCAGCAACATGTTTTGGAAGACCACACATAAAAGTTACAACTTTTCCTATATTAAACCCTTGCTCTCCCTCAGGGAAAGCACAACCAACGATAACATCTTCAATATCATCAACATTAATCTTAGCTTTATCAATCAGTTGATTAATTACTTTTGCGAGAATGTCTTCTGGTCTAATTGATTTAAATTCACCCTTATTAGAAATAGTAAATGGCGACCTGGCAAATCCAGCAATAACTGCATTAGGCATTTTGATTTTTCTCCCTTAGTTCTCTTCTTAAAATTTTCCCCACATTTGATTTGGGTATTTCACTAACAATTTCAAATGATTTTGGAACTTTGTAAGCTGTTAGATTTTTCTTACAGTGTTCAATTATTTCATCTTTTGTAATATCATGACTTTCTTTTATAGATACAAATAATTTGACCTCCTCCTGCCCTTGACTATTAATTATACCGATACAACCAGCCTCGAGAACTTTTTCATGTAACATAGCAACTTCTTCAATTTCACTAGGGAAGACATTAAAGCCAGAAATAATTATCATATCTTTTTTTCTATCAACAATTTCAAAAAAACCATTTTCTTGCATTAAACCAACATCACCCGTCTTAAACCAGCCATCTTTAGTTAAAACTTTAATTGTTTCTTCCTCTTTTTTCCAATAACCTCTCATAACTTGTGGCCCCCTGATACAGATTTCACCCACTTCACCTGCAGAAAGAATTTTCCCTTTTTCATTCTGAATACACATTTCAGTCGATGGTAAAGGCAGCCCTATACTATCGCTGAAAGCTTTACCATTGATGGGATCTATAGAAGCAGCGGGCGCTGTCTCAGACAAACCATAACCCACAACTAGAACACAACCTGTAATTTTTTGCCATCTATCACCTACTGATTTTTGAACTGGCATACCACCAGCAATTGATATATTTAGTTTTGAAAAATCACAACTAGAAAATGTTGGCTCATCAAGCAATTTGTTAAATAAAGTATTTACACCACTTATAAAAGTGAATCGATATTTCTTTAATTCTCTAACAAAACCTGGGATATCCCTTGGATTGGTTATAAGAATATTATTTGCCCCAAAATAGAAAAAAACCATTGAGTTACAAGTTAAGGCAAATATGTGGTATAATGGTAGAGCGCAAATAGCAGTGTCCTCTCCAAATCTCAGCTGATTGCCCAACCATTCCCTGACTTGAATTGTATTAGCTAAAATGTTTCTATGAGATAAAATTGCTGCCTTAATACCGCCTGTTGTTCCACCAGTATATTGAAGAAAGGCTATGTCTTCAATATCAATGCTTTGTTCTTCAAAATTATATTTAGATCCATCACTCAGCGCTTTCTTGAAATTAATTGTATTGGGGAGATTATATTTTGGAACCATTTTCTTTATATACTTTAACACAAAGTTAATAACCTGACCTTTAAATCCAATAAAGTCTCCTAAAGAGGTAATAATAATATTCTTCACTGATGTTTCATGAATAATTTTTTGTAAATTGAATGCAAAATTTTCTGCAATTATGATTGTTTCTGATCCAGAGTCATTTAGTTGAGACTTTAATTCTCTGGGTGTGAAGAGTGGATTAATATTATCAACCACCAATCCTGTTTTTAAAATTGCAAAAGTAGAAATAGGATATTGAAGAATGTTTGGCATCATAATAGATACTCTGTCACCTTTGGATAACTTCAAATCATTTAAAAAATAAGAAGATAAATTTTCAGAGTAGTTTTTTAATTGATTAAAACTGATCCCAACTCCAAAATTGGTAAAAGCAATTTTATTATTAAACCTCTCACAAGTTTTATCAAACAAATCAACTAAAGAAGAAAATTCATTTAAAGAAATTTCTGATGGAACGCCCTCTGGATAACTTTTTAACCATGCTTTTTCCATTTTATCGTTCCTCTAAAACTATTTTTTGAATTAATTTAAATCAGTCCAAAAATAAATCCGTAAATAACTTTGTACCTGGTTTGATGCTATATTTCTCTAAATCATTTACACCTTCTTCTGACAAGATTTGTTCATCAATACAAAAATTTCCAGAAAATTGTTTACTATCCCTTTTCAATATAAAAAATGCAGCATCAGCTAGAATGTCTACACTCCTGCATTGGTCAGAACTTACTACTCCTCCTAACATTCTAATTGCTGCTGTATCAATAGCTGTCCTTGGCCATAGCGCATTAACTGCAATATTATATTTTTTATATTCTTCTGACATACCAATTACACACATGCTCATTCCATATTTTGCTATTGTGTATGCAGTAAAGTTTTTAAACCATTTAGCCTTCAGACTAATTGGAGGGCTCATATTTAAAATATGGGGGTTTGAAGCTTTCTTGAGGTAAGGAAGACAAATTTTGGAACACAAATATGTTCCTCTTAAATTTATATCATGCATAAGATCAAACTGCTTCATAGGAAGACTTTCACTGTTAAACAAGCCTATTGCACTAGCATTATTAATTAAAATATCTATTGATCCAAACTCATGAATTACTTTTTGGACAGCATTTTCAACCTGGTCATCAAATCTAATGTCAGTTTTTACAGCAATCGATTTCACGCCCAATCCCTTAATTTCTTCTACTGCAGTATGAATGGTGCCTGGTAATTTAGGATGCGGTAAATCGGTTTTTGCAAAGACAGCAATATTAGCTCATGATGAAGCAAGTTTTTTTGCAATTCCTAGCCCAATACCCCTGGAAGCACCTGTAATTACAACGTTTTTATCCTTAAAATCTTCCATATATACACTCAAAAATAATTCATTATTCAAAATTAGATTGTTCGTATATTAGAAAAAAAGCCCGACCAAAATCGGTCGGGCTTTTTTATTTCTTTTTCCTAATTAATTAGCGAACAGGAGGTCCATACTGTAAACCACCGTTTGTCCATAAATTATTAACTCCCCTAGATAACTTTAGAGGTGTGTTTGGACCAACATTTCTTTCGTAGCTCTCACCGTAGTTGCCAACTTGTGAAATAATATTGTATGCCCAATCATTACTTAATCCAAGATACTCTCCAAATGTTCCTTCAGTTCCAAGCAATCTTTTCACTGCAGGTATAGTAACTGTTGCTCTTTTACTACCAACATTGTCTTGAGTAATACCCATTTCTTCCGCATTAAGCATTGCAAAGTGAGACCACTTAACAATATTTAACCATTGATCATCCCCTTGCCTAACAACTGGCCCAAGAGGCTCTTTAGAAATAACCTCAGGAAGTGTCATGTGATCATCTGGATTGTCTAATTTAAGTCTTTGTGCTGCAACAGCTGAACGGTCAGTTGTATAAACATCACATCTTCCAGCACCGTATGCTGCAATAACTTCATCTGCTTTTTCAAAAGCAACAAGGTTCATAGACATTCCATTAGCGCGGAAATAGTCAGTAATATTTAGCTCTGTTGTAGTACCAGTATTTGTACATACATTAGCGCCATCTAGTTCTAAACCACTTGTAACTCCTAAAGATTTAGGGACCATCATACCTTGGCCGTCATAATAGTTTACAACTGAAAAGTTAAGACCAAGTGAAGTATCTCTGGTAGCTGTCCAAGTAGTATTCCTGGATAAAATGTCAATTTCACCAGATGCAAGAGCTGTAAATCTTTCTTTAGCAGAAAGAGGAGTAAATTTAACTGCCTTTGCGTCACCAAATACTGCAGCAGCTACTGCTCTGCACATATCAACGTCAAGCCCAGTCCAATTTCCAGCATCATCTGGATTAGAGAAACCAAATAGACCTTGGCTAACTCCACATTGAATATGGCCTTTAGCTTTAACATCATCTAAAGTACCTGCAAATGATGCTGAAACAAAAAGGCTGCTGGCAAGTCCAGCAACTAATAGTGTTTTTTTAAGCATTATATTTCCTCATAATTTATTGAAATTCGAATCCTTATTTAGGATTTATAGCATGAATATAATGTTTTCAGCTAATTAATGAAACTAAAAAAATCATTTTTATTCATTTTTATTAAAAAATTATTACTTTATTATTAAATTAGTCTAACAATATTATAATTTTATCTTAGAAAGCCTCATAGAATGACTAAAAAAAAATTTAAACTATCGACTAAACTTGCAAGGTCTGGCTTAAACCCAAAAAATAATTTTGGTATACCCAACCCTCCTGTATATCATGCTTCGACAATTCTTTATCCAAATGCTGCGTCTAGAAGAAATAGAATGGTTCCTTATGAATACGGTCGATTTGGAACGCCAACTTCAGAGGCTCTTTCAAAAGCAATTTCTGGATTATACGATGCAGAAGGCGCGGTTTTACTTCCTTCAGGATTAGCTGCTGCAATTGTATCTATTCTAGCTTTTGTGAATTCAGGAGACCACATTTTGGTTACTGATAGTGTATATGGGAGTACAAGACAATTCATAAAAGAATATCTCCCTAGAATAGATGTTAAAGTTGACTTTTTCCCACCAAAACTAGCTCCATCAAAAATAAAAGGTCTTTTCAAAGCCAACACTAAATTAATATATCTTGAATCTCCTGGATCCTTGACTTTTGAGCTTCAAGATTTGAAAGCCATTTCTCAAATAGCTAAAGAAAGTAACATCATAAGCTTAACTGATAATACCTGGGCCACGGCAATTGGACAAAATTGTTTCAAGTTTGGAATAGATGTTGTGATTGAATCATTTACAAAATATGTTGTTGGTCATAGTGATGTAATGATGGGAGGCATCATTGCAAATGCAGAGTACTTAGATAGAATAAAAAAACAAACTAGAATTATGGGGCAGTGTTGTGGTCCTGACGATGTCTATTTGGCTCTAAGAGGATTAAGAACAATGGAGTTAAGGCTAAATAAGTCTTTTCAATCATCATTGGTAATAGCAGAATGGCTCTCAAAAAATCCATATATTTCTAAAGTCATTCATCCCGCCAGAGAAGACCATCCGGATAATGCAATATTTCAAAGGGATTATTGTTTAGGGGCAGGTTTATTTTCTATTGAATTAAAAACCAAAAAATCTAATTCTGTTGACGCTTTTATTGATGAATTAAATCTTTTTGGAGTTGGTGCTTCATGGGGCGGATATGAAAGCCTTATTCTTGAAGCTGAACTTGAAGACATTCGAATTCACGAAACCTATAAAGATGGAAAAATTTTAAGGTTGGCAATTGGCATGGAAGATCCTGAAGATTTAATCAGAGATCTTGAGAACGCATTAAAACAAATTTCTTGAAAAAATTGAAACTTCACATTGAAGTTTGATGAAGTCTAATTTATATCAATATTTAAATAATTAGAATTACATTGAAAATGGCTTCCTTAAAGACAAGATAATGAATGATTATGATCCGAACTTTTTATCTTCAATAGAAGATGTAATTGAAGATGCTAAAAAAGGTAAAATGTTTATTCTGGTCGATGATGAAGATCGCGAGAACGAAGGTGATCTTTGTATTTTAGCTGAATATGCTAGTGCTGAAACTATTAATTTCATGGCTAAACATGGAAGAGGTTTAATATGCTTAGCGCTTGAAAGAACCAAAATTGAAAGTCTTGGCTTGGAAATGATGCAGCAAAGGAATCCATCTAGATTAGGAACTGCCTTTACAATATCTATAGAAGCTTCTGAAGGAGTAACAACAGGTATATCAGCAGCGGACAGAGCTAAAACAATTCAAGTTGCTGTTAATCCAAACACTCTTCCTCATAATCTTAACACACCAGGACACGTTTTTCCTTTGGTTGCAAGAGATGGAGGTACACTTATAAGAGCTGGACATACAGAAGCTATTATTGATATTGCAAAATTATCAAGGAAAAATCCCTCTGGGGTTATTTGTGAAATTTTAAAAGATGACGGAACAATGGCTCGAATGCCAGACCTAATTAGTTTTGCTCAATTACACGGATTAAAGGTTGCCACCATAGCTGATTTAATTTCTTTTAGATTAAAGAATGAAACTACTGTGAGAAGAAGCATAGAATCAAATTTTCCTAGCCAATTTGGGGGCAATTGGAGAGCAATTGTATATGTAGATACTATTTCTGGTGTTGAACATTTAGCGCTGGTAATGGGCAACCTGTCTTTACCCGGACCTGTTCCAGTAAGAATGCATGTAGTGGATTTTCTGAGTGATTTGCTTGGTGCCATAAATAATGACAAAAACGAAATACAATTAGCATCAGCGATGAAAGAAATTTCAAAAAATGGAAGGGGAGCTGTTGTACTATTAAGGGATCTATC
>MDSZ01264530.1_pt1 | contig 15653 bp, 12 predicted proteins | sample 811201 | NCBI WGS metagenome assembly MDSZ01 (sample SAMN05326647, study PRJNA326480) | marine metagenome | isolation source: seawater | place: Indian Ocean: North | collected 2010
AGGTGGAAGCTTTTTCTTAGGCATTTAGTTGGAAATGATGCAGATACGATTGTATTTTTAGCCAAGAACAGCGGTCAGGTAGACCATGCTATTCAAGAAATCCTAAAATCAATCAAGAGTGGAGACATCTGAGCTCAGCCAGAGACTGCATGACTGCTGCGACCGCATCCATCAAGCGACGACAGACATGTACGAGGCTATGCACCCCGATGGTGATCCTCACGGTGACTTCCTTGTCGTCGAGCAGGACATCAGAGACTTTAGAGAGTGGGTCAATCATGAGATCGACCTGATTCGTGAACTCATAGGCGAGTACAGTGGCCAACATAAGCTCTAACAGAAGGGCGTACTCGAACAGCACGGGCAGAATGGCTGAGGTCAGGTTTGTCAGAGCTGCCAGAAACAAAGGGTTGCTAGTCACCAAGGCTACAGCCAAGCAGGACATGCACGAGCACGTGGACTACTGGCTCGCTATGAACAAGGACGGCAAGCACTGGGGCGTAGACGTCAAGGGCAACAACTTGCCTGACGAGATCTGGGTAGAGTTTAAGAATGTAAGAGGCGATGACGGATGGCTCTATGGAGGGGCAACCATCATCGCTTTTGACATGCCAGAGGAAGGTGGGTTCGCGATCGTCGATCGAGAGGAGCTTGCCTTCTTCTGTGAGAAGCACGTAAGGAATGAGAAGGTTACGAACAAGAAGGACGCCTACCTAAAAAGGTACACCCGAAAGGACAGGCAGGATGTCATCTCAATCCTTAAACTACACGACCTCAAGTCTTTAATGTCTTACAGGGTATGGAAGTACGATCAAAGGTATTGATTATCTTTGATGCCCCATGAAAACAAACAGACACAAAAGACTCAAGATGAAGATTGACAGATTGCTAGAAGCAAATGCAAAGTACCAGGCGAACAACGTCTGCGTTACAAACACTCCTGAACAACAGAAACAAATTAACGATCATTGCAACAAGGAGTTCATTAACCCAATCAAGGATATCGATCCAGACTTCTTTGAGTTGATTGCAAAGCAAAGCGATTAAGTATTATCTTTACATTGTTACACGGGTTAGTTAGCTGTGGAACTTCGCAATCTGTTGGAGGGGGATGACATAAGTCCCCCTCCTTTTTGTCCCATATATTTGCAGTATGAAAAACTTCTTCATTATTACTACTATGTTGCTGGCAGTCAATGTGTTGCCAGCGCAGACTGAGCCGCTTGTTTGTGGGCCTCAGTGCGATCACGTCGATCACGACTTCGAGGACTGGTTGCAGCTTCGTCGTGCAGGTAATCGCAATTCAGACTACTTTACGAAGTACATCCCTGTTGCCTTTCACTCTTACAATGGAGCCATTACCCCAGAGGTAGCGGAGCAGGCTTTCATTCTGTTGCAGGAGCAGATGCTTGGCAGCGGCATTGTGCCGTGCCGCGCTGAGGGTAACTTCTACAATGAGTGGGATGGCCTCCCAGACGAGGACCCAATCTACGACAACCCTCTTTACTTCCAGGCCATGCAAGCTGTGGAGCTTGCTGGCACTGCACCTACTGACATCTGCAACATTCACTGCTTCGAGAGCGTGGGAGATGGAGTCGGTGGTTTCTCGTGGATCAATCAGAACCCTGCTACCAGACCATGGGATGGCATTTACCTCAAGGCAGATCAAGCGGCTACGTCTGTGATCACCCACGAGATGGGTCACTACTGCGGTCTGTATCACACGTTCAACGGTAGCAGCTGTAACGGAATGGAGAATGACTGCGAGACTCAGGGAGATAGAGTTTGCGATACTCCTCCTACGGGCGCCAACTTCTCTTGTGAGGATCCCTTCTGTGTCAGCGCAGACTACACGAACCACATGGACTACACGCCTAACGACTGCCGTGATCACTTCACGACGGGACAGGTCCTCCGCATGCACTCCTTGCTTGTCAATGGCAACAGAGCCTCGGTGTGGCAGTCTGGCGCTTGCACTGACCCCAACGTTCTCGATGTTCAGTTGTTGTCCGTGAGAAACACTCGCCGCTGTGACGACGTATTCGTACCAGTGGTCAAGCTCGCTAACTTCTCCGCTATTGACGCGGAGGACGCTGTTCTCAACGTCGTCATCAATGGTCAGATCTGGGAGACGGTGGTTGACGTTCCTTCTCTCTCTATTCAGACGTTTGAAGGACCAGAGATGTCTACCCCATATCTCGAAGAGCACCTCGGTGAAGCCTTTGTGTTTTTGGTGGGCGACCAGAACCCAGACAACAACGTCACTACTTTCCAGTACAGCCCTGAGCCATTGGCCTCTCTCAACGTGGTTATCCAGCACGACGGATGGCCTGAGTCAGAGCAGTGGAAGCTGTACAAGGAGGGGCAGGTTGGCAGCTCATTCACTGGCGTCAACTACTACGCTGCTGGTGGATCTAACACAGCTTACCCCTACGACACCTTCGAGCAAGGATTTACAGACGAGCCTCTCTTCACTCACGACGAGGTGTGTTTGACTGGTGGCTGCTACGGCGGATGGTACCGTCACTTTGGATACGCATCTACTCAGGAGCTTTACAGCCCAGCCAACCCAGACTACGAAGGCATGGTGTGCGGTGTAGATGTCTATGTCGAGAAGGGCTTTGATGTTGACACCCTGTACTCTTATCACATCACGGCATGGGATGAGAACGGAGACCTTAATCTCTTGAACGAAGAGGACAACTACGAGTACATGCTTGGTCAGATCGGAGGCAACTCAAACACTTGGGAGTATCCGTACTGCGTGGAGGATGCGTACATGGAGTTGGTTGACACCTTCGAGGACGACCCAGAGCTGTCATGCTTGGGGGACTTCAATAATGACGGCGACATCCAGCTGCAGGATCTGCTTATGATCTGTGCTGAGATGGGCATGGGTGGTCCCGAGTGTGTGTGCGATATGGATGGAGATGAATGGGTCGGAGTCGAGGACTTCTCTCAGTTCCTGCAGGTTTATGGATCTGATTGCGAAGGCAATCTTCTCCCCCCTCCTACAGTTAGACAGCTCGAAGAGCTGGACCTCAACGCAACTTACCTCAACATGGAGGGCAAGCGAGTGTCAGCAGGGCCTGTTGCCCGTGGTGTGTACATCGCTGAGTTTGAAGTAAACGGCGTAAAGAATTGGATCAAAGTGATCCTCTGAGAAACATAAGCCTCGAGCTCTTACCGTCAGTAACAATATAGTAGCCCTCTTCTCGGAGGGCTACTTGCTGACCCATAAGATTGTAGTATCGAGTGGGGGTAAAGACCGCCTCACTCACTTCAGTGACGGTAGTGATGGGGTCATTGCACCCAACCGTAACCCACAGCTCTGGCTGATCCTGTGGCCATGTACCCAGGGAGTCGATCCAGTCAACCTCAGACAAGAATCCGTAGGGCGTTTCTCCAATGATGAGGTATGCTCCGTTCCATCCATCCCCGTAGCTGTCCTCCATGTGTATAATGAATCTGTCGGGGTCTGGGAACTGACCCGCACCAAAGAATGGTGCGCCTCCCTGAAGAATCTCCGTGCTGTCACAGGTATAGATTGTCCATGAGATTTCATTGGGGTATTCTCCAGCTGTGCATTCAACAAACACAGGTGTCAGGTTGGGCTGTGCCCACGTGTAGGCGGTGGTGAGAGCCAGCGCCAGTGTAAGAAAGTTTTTCATTGAAACTTTTTCAGAATGATTTCGTCGATGTCAGATTGTATCTCCTCCTTGGTTGCAACAAGCTGCATCAGGATGTTGGGGTTGTATCTAAGTACCTCGGCTCCGTTGTCAAAAACAACGACAGTAGGAATGCTGAACACATTGTACTCTGCTGTAGCGCTAGGGTGCTTCTCGATACAAACCCTAAGTGCTTTGCAGTCGTCTAGTTCTTTTAGAAACAAGACCTCATTAGCCTCATTGAACGGAGCCCAAAACTCCACGACGGTTATGCCCTTAGCTTTCTTAGCTTCAAGGACAGACGTGCCCACAAACATCTGGCCATAGGCGGTACCACAGGCGAGAAGCAGCAATGATGATACAAGCTTATTCATACAGCTTTTCCTTAATCATCTTGATGTCCTCTTTCATTTCAGCGACATCCTCTTGAGTGGTCATAATTGTTTGACGCACAAGCTGATCCTTCATGTCGAACTCCATGCGAGTAATCTCTGGATCCTTGGGCACAGGAAGCTCCTTAGCAATGGCGATCTCTGCCTGAAGCGAAAACCACATAGCAACCATGCTGCCTACGCCAGCGGCAACCAAGCCGATTGTCTTGAGGTCAAGAGTGACCTTTGTGTTTTCCCCGATTTCAGTAGCCATGTTAGAAGAATAAGTAGTTGAGACCGCAACGGCCTGAGTAAGATGATATTTGCCAGTACTGCAAGTGTCTAGCCTCCATGAAGAGACTGAGGTGCTTGTTTATTTTTGCTCCTATAATAAGACCAGCGTCCCACTCGACGTCCATGTTGTCTTCGTACTCAAAGGATAGATCGCTCAACCCTCTGTGCATAGAGTACAAGGAGCACCAGCTATGAACCCATGCCTGATCTGTGTAGTGATAATAATCTACTCCCACTACAGCCGACAGCTCTTGCTGCAATCCAAACTCATCTAGCTCTCTTCTGTTGTAGTCATTTACAATTCTGCCGAAGTGATAGCCGTAGAACTCTACGTCAGACTGAGCAACGACATCTCCGTTCAGCCTCCACACCTCTTCATCGTCACTGTAGAACCCGTACTCATTGGCAAGTTGCCACCAGTGCTTGTTGTCTGGATCATCAAACCAGGCCTCAATAGGAGAGTACCCATATACTGGGTGCGCCCTGTGTGCCGCACCAACCGTAAAGTCAAAGTCTCCAAATCTCCTACGAACCCTAACCTCTGACTGCGTGTACTTCAAGTTGATCAGCCCGTTCTGTATGTAGCTTCCGCGAACTGTAAACCAATCACCAGCATACCTTAATCGGTACTCTTGCTGGGTGAACACATCGTTTCTGTTTCTTACAGCCGAGTACTCAAGAAGATACTCCCACCCAGGAGCGTTTGACACCGTTGCATTGTCGCTAATCTCGTTCTCCTGTCCTGTGTAGAACTGACCCTGCTTTACCTGATAGTCAAACCTTGCCAGCTTGCGCAACCCGACACTAAAAACATAGTTGGCTTTGTTGACTTGCGTAATCTCCTCAAGATATCCAGATCCAGCAACCCCATTGACCCTGTACACAGAGTTCTCTACAAGTGGGGCATTGGCTGTGAGGCTACCATACAGCGTAGAAAAGCGCAGCAACTGCCCTTGAGCTATAGTTGCTACGCACAGCAAGGCAAAAGCCAAGACAAGCCTCAGTACTTTATCCGCTGCAAGATTCACAGTCTTCTGGATTATCGATGTTGCACTTGATGGTGCCGTCCTTAATCTTCTGCTCCTGCTCCTTGAGCTTGTCCTGATCTAGGAAATCGCAGTTGAAATCTTCTTCTTCCATGTTGTTAAGTTATACCTGCACTTCCTGATTCCATTAAACCTGGAGCTCCTGATTGCGCATACTTTTTTCCTCCAAGCTGACCAGCCTTTTTTGCCGCTTTCTTTAGAAAATACTTAGCCAGAGGTCCTGCTGATTGGGCAGCCTTAGCTCCATACCCTAAGATCTGAGCTCCCTTTCCAACGCTTGTGGCGTTGAGAACAGCTTCTGCGACTGGAACCATGTAGTCTTTCGCGAACTTGTTTCTACCCTCGGTAACTCCGCGTTGCATGTCCCTCATAGCCAAGGCACCCTCAACGCCAAGATTGTCGTAGGCATCTTGCTCTGCTTTTGTTTTAGGAACAAAGTCTGTTGACACCTCTGCAGTAGGGAGCATCACGTTACCTGGAGCAAACTCCCCAGTTGTTGGGTCATAAGCAAGGGCGGTGTCGGTTCCGTACTTATCGTAAGCGGCCATCATCTTTGACTGATAGTCATCTGGCAACGCCTGAGCAGAGGTAGTCTGAGCGGGGGTAGTCTCAGTGTTATTGGCCTGAATAGAGGCAGCAATGCCCCCCTCGTCGTAAAATCTACGCCTTCTCATTGGGCGCCTCCGCTTCAGTAGTTTCATTTTTTAGACTTCTCAATGGTTCTGCCTGCAAAGTAGGCGCCGAATGCTGTGAGCATAAGGATCTCAAGCAAAGATACATAACTATCTTTTACGTTGAATGGCCACGCATCCATGGAATCGGCGATCATAGTAGCCATAAACATGATCATCAAGCAGATCAGCGTCACGGGTCTGATATACTTGGCGAGCTTCACGTCGCTACCCATGTCTGCCTTCCATCTCTCGGTCACGTTGTTCTGGAATGCGATCTCTGCATCAACCCTAGCCTTGGCCTCTTCTGGGCTGATGTCAGGCTTACTATCAAGGAGGTTCTTTACCACCCCCAACGCGCCCTGATCAGGCAAGAGCTCACCGACCGTGTCCAACACGTCGGGAGCCTTGTCCTTGAGCCACTGCCCAAGCTTTGTGTCTTTAATCTTCTGCTTCATCAATCCAGTTGTTTTCCTCTGAGCTCTTCGTATGCTGCGTTGAAGAGCATGTATTCCATTCTCTCTCCCTCGGACAGCTTGTCGAGCTCGTTGTTTCTGTCTACGTAATCATCGACTTCGTACACAAGCTTCTTGTATTCCTTGATGGCGTCGAGGGTTTTCTGAGTCTGATCAAGCAGCACCTTCAGCTCCATCACACCTGTGAAGTCGAAGTCCAGAGACTCACCCTTCTTCATCTCCCTTATGGCCTGCTCAATCTCGTCGCTGTTCTTTCTGTACAAGTCGTAGTCGTAGAACCTTGAGGCCTCCCCGTACATCAGCTTGATGATTGGGACATCGGATCTTCTGAGCTGAACCTTCTCGTCCTCCTCGACAGTCAGCAAGCTTTCAATAAAGTCTTCAGACTCCATGGCTCGGTTGAGGTTCTTCTTGAGTACCGCACCTCCAGCTTCCGCAAGATCTGTAACGTCTCCGATGAACTTACCAGCACCCCCCGTCAAACTCTGAGCCAAGTAGTAGTACTTGTCTGGGTTGATGTCAGTGTCACCTGGCACCTCCGTGGTTCCTCCGCTCCTCTGGTTCAGGTACTCAGCAAGCTTGATCAGATACTCTGGAGATCTGTATGCGAGCTGATACTCAGGGACAGGGGCACCAAAGCCAGACTGCTCCCTGTACACTTGACCTCCGAAGTATGTCTTGTTAAATACGAACGTTTCAACCATTGGCTTCAGCACCGAGGGGAGCATCGCCATGGTTACGTTCTGTCCAATGTCATCGTAATGACCAAACGCAACAGGTGAGAATGAACCATGACCAGCCAGCGCCAAGAATGCAGCGCCATCCAAAGGATCACGGTGACCCGTGCCTACTTCGGCAAGCGTAGACCCAAGGTTGTGGAAGATGTTCAGTCCATACGGGAGAGGAATGTAGATTGGATCGCGCGGACCAGCCATGATGATCCAGTTTCTTTCCTTCCTGTAGTCGGGAATCTTGTCGTAGTACAGCACTCCATCCTCGTCTTCGTCAGACATGGCTTGATTGAAGAGAGTTTGCATGGCAGAGAACAACACCATGCCACCTGCAATCTTAGAAGAGGTGCTGATCCTGTTGTGCCAAGAGTCCGTAGTTCCTCCTTGATTGCCTTCGATGTACATCTCGTTCTTTCTCATAGTTCTCATAAATCTAGACGTACCCTGAACAGATGCGTTGAAGAAAAGGAACCATGAGTTGATGCCAGCTGTGTACTCACCAGACTTGTTGAAGTTTACGGTGATGTTCTTGGACAGCTGAGCGGACCGTCCTGGCGTTAAACCAGCTCGTCTGGCCTCGATGTATGCCCCGAGTCTTACGGCGTTCTCAAACGCCTCGTTAAGGCCCTCTACGTACTCAAAGAATTGCTTTGGGTTAGCGTAGAATTTTCTGAGCCCATCACCCACAGCGTCCATAGCCTGACCTGTCTTGCTTCGGGTTGCAAGATTGTTGAGATCTGCAACCACTTTGTTCAGGGAGTCAGAGTAGCTCCATCCAGTTCTACCCCCAGCAGCAGCCCACTCATCAAAGTACTGACGAGTCTCCGCGTCAAGCTTCATACCAAACGCAGACTCCTTGAGCAACGATCCGAGTGTCGAGAAGACGGTCTTGCTGAGCTTCTTTGAGAAGTCCTTCGTGTTCATGCCGTATCCTTCAAGGATGCCGCCGTCTCTCTCGATCTCTGCGACCGCATTGATCATACCCATCTCGAAGTCGCGAGCAAAGTTTCCAATGAAGAACGCAGGGTTCCACACCGTGTACGAGTTGCGCAAGAAGCCAACATACTTGTTCATCTCTTGCTGGATCTTAGTCAGCTTTTCTGTGGTCATGCCGTTCAAGGACCTTGCGTAAGACGGGTCCTTGAAGTAGATGAAGTGTTGCTCACCATTGATCCTGATCGGAACAGTGTTGTCAGAGTTCTTCAGAACGTTGGCAGCTACTGGTTTCCCGTTGACAATCATGGGGTTCTTTGGCCCGATTACGCGCCACACTTTTTCGTTCGGATTGTTCTTGACGAGGTTGTAAAGGGACAGCATCGCCTGATCTTTGCGAGCCCGCTGATGGGCTGCAGCGTTCTGCATTACGATGTTACCAAGCAGGTTGTGCTCTGTCTTTGTCTTACGTCCAGTAGCCTTTCTCGTTGAGGGACCGTAGATAGCCATGCCAGCCCCACCCGTTGGGTAGCTGTTGCTCACATCGCTCATCTCGTCGACGGCCAAACCGTTGAGAGGAACGTAGTTCTTGTACCTCTTTCTCCAAGCTTCGACAACAGCTCTGCTCTCCAAGCCCCCATCAATCATTGTCTGGCGTGTGTTCTCCACAATGGCGTACACATCCTTTGCGATGTCCATCATGTCTGATGTCTCCAATCGATCAATGATTGCGTCGGCATCAGCCTTGCTCATGCCCGAGCCGTCTTGCTTTCCGTTCTTGGAGAAGATATCCTTGTTTCTCTCCTCGGCGTGCTTTGCATACAAGTAATCAGAGAGGTCCTGGCTGGTGATGCCAGCATCCCTCATCTTCTTCTGGATGTTCTGAACGAGACCCTCCAGCATCTCGAGATCGTTACGAACCATGCCGTAGTAGCGATCCATCGCCATCTCAAAGTCTTGAGACTCAACAACTTTGCTGCCCTTGAATACCTCTACGTCTTGCTGCAGTAGCAGGACGTCACTAAATACGTCCTGATACTTGAGCGCGAGGACAGCAAGCTGCTGACCGTAGGGGGTAGCAGCTGACTTCTCCCACGCGCTATTACCCTGAGTGTAGATTCTTCCTGGGAGTCTGCGTGATGCCAGTGCTCCCTGAGAGTCAAGTTGAATGGGTGCACTCGTACTCCCCTGACCCTTCGGCTCGATCGTCTTGTACTTTGCGCCCAGCGAAACAGACTTCTTGGGAATGATAATGCGGTTAACACCTGTGCTCCCGTGTCTAAATGATGCGTTCTCATAGAAGGCAGCCTCCTCTTCTGAGTTAGGCTTCTCTTTATCCATGTTCAAGCTTTGAACATTGTCTGGGATCATCTCGACCGTAGCGATAATCGTGTTCTCATCAAGCCCTCTAAACGCAGGCTCGTCGATGATCTCGAGAATCTGCGATGCGTTCAAGAACTGACCGCCTGTGGCCTTGCTTAGATTGTTGGAGAACTTCTTTACAAAGTCGGCTCTTTTGTCAAATCCGACGTCGTCAATCAAGTCAAAGTTTTCGGGTGCGGTTAGAGACTCAAGCACTCCGTACAGCCCCTCAAGTGAGTCAATTCTAATTCCGTACTGATCGGCAATTACACCATCGATGTTTTTGAGCGTGCTAATAAAGTCATAACCGATAGAAGTTTTTTGAGTGTAGGCGCGGGAAAGATATTGTCCCTCTGATCTAGCCTCGGCGCCAGCGCCTTCTGACTCTATCATTTCGGAAGATCCTTTAAAGGATACACCCCCGTTTAGCAAGAACGTAAGCATAGACCTAACCTCCTCGTATCTGTCAGTGTTATATCTCACAAACTCAGCCGTGTACTTCAGTAAGTCTATCATTGTGTGAGTACTACGGAGGCTGTTTTCTTTGGCCCTCAAAGCGATGTCCTGATACAGAAACTCAGAAACTTCACCTCTTCTCCCTCCCCTCAGCATGCTCACCACCTCTTGGGCAAGGTTTCTAAATACCCTGCTAGATGCCTTGGAATTATGAGACGGCCCCATCAAGACTTCTCCGTTTGTAATACGAGCAAGCTCAAGCATACCGAATACACCGCCTGACTGATAGGTGTTGAACTCAGCGATCTTCTTTCCGTTCTTGTCGTACACAGGGTACGTTACAGGACCAGCTTTCTTTCTGTCGTACTTGGACCACCTATGAGTTCTGGTCTTTCTATTTGCAGCGTCCTCTTTGAGCTGAACGTCGTCTTTAGTTCTTTCGACAATGACCAGTCTGCCAGACTCAATAAGGTCTCCATATTGTTCCTCAAGGAACTCGTAGCTGCTGACCTCAATGTATGGACCCATTCGGATCTCCTTAGACGCAAGGGTAGAGGCAGAGAACTCACCGCTTCCATTCTCTCTGTACTCGTCGAGTTTCTGCATGGCACTCAACAGCTCCTGCTGAGACACCACCCCGAGTGTTTCTGTCTTGTTCTCGTAATGCACAGAGCTCTCGGGCAGCAGCTGCCAGGGCTGCAGCCCCAGCTCTTGTGCCTCTGCGTCTACACGCGCAACAGCCTGACCAAATGTTTCGTACTTGACGTTGGCTCCAAGATCAAACAGTTCTGGGTTTGATCTTCTGTCGATCAGGTATTGTCTCTCACCAAGCATTTCTCTGAACTGCTCCTCTGTGATGCCCTGATCCAACAAGCCCATCATGTTTCTCTTCTGAGCAACCAGACCCGCCATGCTGAAGGGGTCGATGTTTGGGTCTCGGAAAGCGTTTTGATCGACAGCGAAGCCCTCGAACTGAAAGTTGTCCCTCCAAATTTGCGCCACCTCTGCGTGCAACGCAGACTTCTGATGCCTGAACTCTGAGTTCACTTCAGCAGCGCGTCTTCTTTGGTCGATCTTACGCTGCTCAAATGTCTTGGCGCCAGGCATGTACACAGCCTTGCCTGACTTGTCCCTCTTGATCCACTTGTCTGTGGGCCTGATTGGAACGTGAACCCCGTCTACCACGAAGTACATCTGACTGACAGTCGGTCTTGCACCGTTGCCTGTCTGCTGTCTCCACCAGTTGATGAGGTGGAAGTAGTCGTTAAACTGCCTCTGCTGAGGTCTGTATCTAGGCTCCAGTCCACTAGGGATAGCCTTGATGTTGTTGTTGAATCCGAAGTATACGGTTCCACCTCTGAACAGGTTGACGTTACGAGACGCAAGGTTGTTACCCCCATCCTCTACGGCCTGCTCGAACTCCTCAGCGGTCATCTGATCAGCCTTGCTCTCTTCAGCCTTGACGTTTTCCACAGCTTCTCTCTGCGCTCTGGTGCGAACACCAGTAGGCAGGCCTGCAGCTCTAACAGTCTGCATGTATTGAGCTGCAATAGCAGCCAGGGATTCGTTGGACACAAGTCCAGACTTTACCCCAAGGTCCGTGAGGATGCCGCTGATTGCGCTGGTCGACGGCCCTGTGGTCACACCTCTGGCCGCAAGGTCGAGGTAGTTGACAATCATCTCCCTCTGAACAATAGCAAGGGTCTCTGGGCTTAGCTTAGAAAGCTCTACGCTCAGGTCAAACTCAACACCCGCCGTTGGCTTAACCCCAGTGTAAGACTCAAGGACTCCAAGAGCTAGGTCAAAATTATTCTTGATAACCTCATCGGCGAGGCTGTTTCTTTTCTCTGGATCCTGAAGGATGTTCTCTGTATTTCTGTGACCAAACTCGTGAGCAAGCACATATCCAGCATCAGACTCTTGTGTAGCTTGATCAACGCTGTTTCTGTTTACATGGAGCTCTCGTCTTCCGTCAGAGTACTCAACGTAAAGGCCCTTCTGTCCTGACTCTCCGTTAACAGTCTGCAGGTCTCCTGTGTGAACGATGATAGACTCACCCTCCCTGAGCATTCTCTGAAATGACTCATACATCTGCTGCTCCTCCTTGCTCTCAAACATTCCAGTCAGATCAGTCTGAGACGTGATCTCTTGGAAGTCGCTACTCTCTCTCCAGTTCTTAGCAACGGCATCCTGCTGAACCCTAGTAGCGACAAGCGTTGGGTCTGTTGTCTGCATACCGCTAGAGTAGCGGCCAAAGACCATGTTGAACTTGATGCCCTCTCTGAGCTTCTTAGCTTGCGCCGTGAGCACAGCCTTCTCTTCCTCGCTAAGCTTTTGATTCTGAGCGTATGCTTCTGTGTTGGTGGGGTCTCCGATAAACTTGCCATTGAGAGTCCACCTCCCATTGCTAGTCTGTCTATATGTCCCCCCTCTAGCCTCAAGATCTCTAGCCAACATATCTTGCTGATATGTGTTGGCCAGCATCTGAGGGTTCGTTCTGGCGAGGCCACGCAGGTTTTCTGCTGCCTTAGCCCCAATGTTAGACGCCTTTTCTGTAAGCTCAACAAGCCTCTCTGATGCCGCTTGACCAGCCTCGCTCATGCGCTCTGACGTCGACATGTTGTTGATGTCTTTCGTCAGTTGCTCGAGCTCTTTTCTTTCCTGCCTAGACAGCTCTTGCGTGTATGTCTGACCGCTAACGATTTGAGCAATAGCCCTTTCGTAGAAGTCGGTGCTGTTCGTGGCCCTGCCAAGCCCTGCCCTACCGTAGCTAATAGTTGTAGCACCTGCTGCAGGAATGAATGACATGGCTCCACCAATACGACCAGCCTCCTTGATGCGCTCCTCGTTCTCCTGAAGGAAGCCATAGTAGTCAAACTTCTGATGCCACTCAGTAAGGTTCTGAACCTTCCCCATTGAGAGCTGCTGTGCATAGTCATCAGCAGCAAGCTGGATATACTCTGTCACAGATTCGGCAATGTACTCTTCTGGATATGCCAATCCCATGGCCATGAAGTATCCGCCAAGCATTCTTGAGAACCTCGTAAGAAGCTGATCTCCAAGCACATATCCAGATGTGAGCTTAGCTCCCCCAGCTATGTACCTTCCAATGCCAAGGAAGAGGGCGTTACCCATAAGTTCCCCAGAGGCCTCACCTCCAGACTTCCACATGGCGTATCCAGCCCTTTCGTCGTCAGTAAGATTCTGAAGTAGAGGATTATCGAAGCTTCTTTCGTACTCTTCGTAATACACTCCAGTCGAAATATAAGCGGTGGATAATCCCAACCCAATGTAAGGGGTAGAGAATGCAAGGGCCGTCCCCATCAAGCTGTTAGGGAGGGACTCAAGTCCCTTTCTAAATTCCTCAGCGTCAACAAGACCCGCCATCGCGGTTGACGCATCATTAACTGCGTTGATCGCATCCACTCTTGCGTCGAGCCCCATGCTTGCAACCTCTTCTCTAGTGTATCCAGAGAGGGCGCCAAGGGTTCGAACCTGCTCCCTTGTGTATGCATAGACGTTCTGAGATCTTTTTGCCTTTTCTACTCTTACATCAACGTCTCTCAGAACGTCCATGTATTTTCTTCTACTTACATCCAGAGCAGCTCTTGTGTTTGCTGTATAAGAATCAGGAGCCCCTGGCGTGAGACCTTGAGTTAGGTAAGTGGCTTGGTCTCTAAGAAATCTTGTAACCCCAGCCAGGCCGAGCTCTGCTCTGGGAATACCGATGCCAACGAGCGCATGAATCTGATCCTCAATCTCAGGGGTGCTCTCTCCGATAAACATCTTGTCATCGTCGATGTTGATCAAAGTTGAGAGCTTTCCAAAGCCAAGGGCCTTGGCCATATCGGAAGCGTCTGCGTCGTTAAGCAAGTCCTCATAGACCTGAGTCTCCATAAGCTTCAGGGACTGTCCCTCTGGAAGGAGCTCAATAACAAGCTCGCCGAGCATCTTTCTGTACTCGTTCTCTCTGAGGACGTCGCCATAGTTCTCGAGAAACTCAGATCTGATTTTCGAAACCTCCTCTTCTGAGAACGATACGGGCTCGCCACTCATGAATCCAGCACTGCGAGACCTTCTTCTTTCAAGCTCCTTGTTGACGTGGTCCTGAACAATCTGATTGAACTCTTCGTCGCTTTGCTGACCGACACGCTCATCAAGCATCTCGTTGATAGTGTCAACACTTGGCATCTCTCCACCGAACAAGTCGCTGAAGGTCATAATAGCTCTGTCTGAATAGCCAACGCCTGGGATGTTGAATCCCATGCGCACATCTCTCAGACCAGAACTGTTAAGTAGCGTTGCATCTCCTGTCTCTACGAAAGACTGAAGGCCATCAATGTTGGCCTCTCTATTGAGTCTCCGAAGGTCTCTGTTCTGATTGGCTACACGCTCCTCTCTCTCACTCTCGAAAGCCTTGGCTTTCTCTAGCAGGCCCTTGTACTCAGCGTCTGCCGCTGCAAACTGACCATTTGTTTCTTCTGCCCATGCGTTGTATGCGGAGATGTCAGCGTTGACATCTTCTTCCGTAACACTGGGGCTGACCGTTCGCACCATAGGTTCTGGTCTAACCACAACCCTCTGGTCAATCCACGCATTAAACTCATCCTCATTGCTGGGGATGGTTGAGTACCACTCGGGTTCCTCTATGTTGCTGAAGTCGTACCCCTCAAGGTCGACCGTTGAGAAATCGAGCTCAGGTCCAGGTGACGCCGACTCGATACTTTCTAGCTGCGAAAACAAGTTCGAGACCGACAAACCCGTTTCGGGTAACGGCCCAGTAAAATCCGAGTCCGTATCTGGGGCTGGGGGAACTTGACCCCCTTCTTGCATTGACTTCTCTTTTAAAAAAAAAAGATTTCTCGTCCTGAGAAAGGAGTCCGTCGATGAACTCGTCGCTGTTAGTACTCATGCTACAAATATAATTAAATGCCTGGTAACTCTTCAGCTCCCGCAAGCACTTGTGCCTGCTGCTCGTTGAATTGTTGCAGCAATTTGTGACCCATCTTCATGGCTTCAGTCCTGTTATCCTTCTTAGCCCCTGCAGAATATCCCAGGTTGGCCAAGATGCTGAGGTACTCGTCACCTCTTGATGGCTCGAGGACAAAGCTCACAGGTCTCGTCTGAACAACGAACTGCTCCGTGACAGGGACACCCATCTCGATCAATCTCTGCAGTCTCTCAGGATCGAACTCGTTTTTAGGGACGTTGATCTTAGCTTCAGCGTTTACAAAGAGGCGGTTCTGCTCATCCATGGCCACGCCCTTGACCTTGTAGCTGTCACCCACGATGACTGACCTTGGATCCTGATCGCTGATTGGCTCTTCTGACACAGGGATGATCATCGTAGACCCACCAACACCAGGTCTAGGCACAAGCATAGAAGAGATACCGTTTCCAAAGTCTGGATCAGGCATAATTGTACCCTCCATAAATGGGGCGTAGTACAAGAATTGCTGAGCATCAAACTGAGCCGTAGATGGGAACACCACGTTGTCGTCAGAAGAACCACCGTCTCCCTTGCTGCTATCCTGCACTTCTACAGGCAGATATCTCATGGCCTCGTCTACGTACTCACGCAGGTCGATGGGCACATAGCCCTCGCCTGCGTTCTCTTTGTCCTTAGCCATGACAGCTTCAGCGGC
>MDSZ01049326.1_pt1 | contig 15645 bp, 20 predicted proteins | sample 811201 | NCBI WGS metagenome assembly MDSZ01 (sample SAMN05326647, study PRJNA326480) | marine metagenome | isolation source: seawater | place: Indian Ocean: North | collected 2010
GCATCTGCATGGGACAACGAAAGTCAATTGTTTTTAAGAAATTATGATCTCTCTTTTAATAAGGTCGCATCAGCAATGTTAACAAATGAGAGTCTTTTAGAGACCATAGCAGAAGAGAAAAAACATACGTTTATCTCCACAGGCATGTCTACCTATGAGGATATTGACAAAGCAGTGGAGATTTTCACAAAACAAAATTGCCCTTTTAGTTTGATGCATTGCGTTTCAACTTATCCATGTAAAGACACAGATTGTAATCTCAGGATGATTGCAACATTGACTAGAAAATACCCGAATACCCCAGTCGGATATAGTGGTCATGAAACTGGTGTATTCCCAACTCTTCTAGCTGTCACTGCTGGTGCCAAGTGTGTTGAGAGGCATTTAACTTTAGATAAAACAATGTATGGATCTGATCAATCAGCTAGTATTGAGTTTTCTGAATTTAAAGAGATTGTTGATACAATTAGGGATTTAAAAGATATTATTGGCGATGGTGTCAAAACTGTATCCGCTGAAGAGCAAAAGATCGCTGATAAGCTTAGGTATTTTTAGGTATTAAATATGAATTTAAATTCTTTAGCTGGAAAAAATGTTTTAATCACGGGAGCCACTGGTGGTATTGGCGTGGCGTTGGTTGGTGAGTTTGCAAGATATGGATGTAAAGTTTTCACCACCGGTAGGGATGAAAAAAAACTAAGACAAGTTCATTCTCTTGCTGAATCATATGGTGCTTCCGCTGGTTATTGCACTGCTAACCTTAGAGATCCAAACGACATAAAACAATTGGTGCAAATTGTCCGAAATAAAATGCCAAAGGTTGATGTTCTTGTAAATTGTGCTGGTGTGTTCCCAGTAAACTCTTTATCAGATTCAACTTTTAAGGAGTTCAATGAGTGTTTTGATATAAACATTCGAGCCCCATTTTTGTTGTCAAAAGAGTTCTCAAAAGATATGATAAAATCAAGATGGGGTAGGATTGTAAACATAGGGTCTTCGTCCTCATACTCTGGATTTAAACAAACATCTGTATATTGTGCGAGTAAACATGCATTATTAGGGTTATCTAGAAGTTTAAGTGCTGAGTTAAAAGAACACAACATTAAGGTTTATTGTTTTTCTCCCGGATCTGTGAAAACAGAAATGGGTAAAAAAGTAAAAGGACAAGACTTTGATACATTTATAGATCCTCATGAAGTTGCAAGATTTATAGCTTTTTCTATATCTTTTGATGATAAAATGATGGTTGATGAAATTAGAATGAACAGGATGACTTTAAAATGAAGATTGGTATGATTCAAGGACGCCTGTCTAAACCTAGAGAAGGTTTTCAAGAGTGTCCAAAGAAGTGGCAAAGAGAATTTTATTTAATGGAACAAATAGGATTAAATCATATTGAATGGATTGTAACAAAAGAGTCTTTTAAAGATAATCCATTTTTTTCTGAGGATTTAAAAAAATACCCTATACACAGTGTTTGTGCAGATAACCTAGTTGATAAAAAAATAGATAGTATCAGGTATGTTAAGAAAAATCTTGATCCGATTTGCAAATCTGCTGTTAAAAATGGTATAAAATATATCACAATTCCTCTGCTTGAAGATAGTAATTTAGTCGATGACAAAAAGAGACAAAAGTTTAAAAAGATATTAAATGGCTTTTGTGACAAATATCCCTCGCTCAATTTTTCATTGGAAGCAGAGTTAGACCCAAACAAACTATTAGAACTTGTAGAAGATAGAGAGAATGTTTTTGTTACTTATGATACTGGTAACCTTACATCTTGTGGTTTTGATCATAAGGAGTATATTCAAACCATTGGTCATAAAATATCAAATGTTCATTTGAAAGATCGAAAGATGGATGGAAGCAGTGTTATTCCATCAACTGGAGATACAAAATTTAAAACTATTTTTAAAGAATTAAAAAAAATAAATTATCCTAATGTGTTCACAATGCAAACTGCAAGAGAACATGATGGGAATGAAATTTTTACCGTTGTACAACATATGGAAATACTAAGGAGGATATATGCGGAATCTTTTTGATTTGAGTGGTAAAACAGCTTTAATTACTGGCGCGGGGGGTCTTCTCGGCCCCAAGCATGCTGAAGCTGTCATAGAATATGGTGGTAAGGTTATCTTAACAGATCACCATTTGGATAGAGTGGAAGCGAAAGCAAAAATGTTAAACGATAAATATGGTGACGGATCTGCCGTAGCATATCACATGGATGTTACAGATCCTTTATCAATTCAAGCTGTCGTTGACTTATGTGATAAAATAGATATATTAATCAATAATGCAGCAAAAGATCCAAAAGTAAAAAAGGAAGCTGGTCTTACACCAGATAGCAGATTTGAAACAATGACACCAGAATATTGGTTCGAGGGTGTTAATGCAGCGATGAATGGTACTTTTTTCTGCTCTCAAGCTGTTGCTAACAAAATGCTAGAAACCGGAGGCGGTGTTATTCTAAATATCTCATCAGATTTAGGAGTTATCGCACCAGATCAGCGACTGTATAGAAAAGAGGGTATTGAAGAGGATCAACAGAATGTTAAGCCTATAACCTATTCTGCTGCAAAATGGGCCATTGTTGGTATGACAAAATATTTGGCCGTTTATTTTGCACAAAGAGGCATTAGAGTAAACTCTCTTAGCCCCACAGCAGTATATAATGATCACCCAGAGGGGTTTGTAAAAAAATTGACAAACATTATTCCCATGGGTAGGATGTCTCATATTGACGAATATAAAGGAGCGATTGTTTTTCTTTGTTCTGATGCAAGCACCTATATGACAGGTGAAAATGTTGTTATCGATGGTGGAAAATCTGTATGGTAAATTCTGTTTTCAATCATGTTTCAAAAAAAATAATCTCTTCTAAAGTGAATGATGAGATTGATGGGTATCCATATATTGAAATAAATGATTTGTTTCCAGAAGATTATTATAAGGAATTAATTGACGTGCTAAAAAACATGAATCAAGATGTTTTTAATGCATTGTCAAAAAATTATCCGAATAGATACATATATGATTTAAATCAGGGCGAAAAGGGTCAAAAAAATAGACAAAACTTTAACGATTTAAAACCACAAGAAAGAAAGTTTTGGTTGAATTTTCAACAAACTTTTTTAATTGATGAATCTTTTAAAAATTTGTTTTTTTCAAAATATGAGGATTACATTGATTTTCCTTATTTAAATAAATCGGTCGCGACTTGTAGACTACAGAGGGATTTTAAAAATTATTCTATTGGACCTCATAGAGATCGTTTAGATAAATTGTTTAGCGTGATGATATATACGCCAACTGTTGATATACTAACAGATAAGATTAAAAAAGATCATGGAACTGAGATTTGTATCTTAAACCACGAAGATCCCAAGAATGCTCCGTTGTCTCCAAAACATATAGGCACAGGAGCAGATAGACACTTTTCATTTGATGATGTTAGAATAATCAAAACAGCTTTAAGTGAGCCCAACTCTTTGTTTAGTTGGGCTGTTGCTGCACGATCATTTCATGGCGTGACGCCCCTTAAAGTTGATAAAATTAGAAGCACAATCGCCTATTTTGTGAAAATACCAAAAAACCTCACAGGAGCGCACAAACTTTATGGAAATAGCAATTTTAAAAAGGTGATTCAATGAATTGTCACTGTTGTGATAGTAATGATGTTTCATCTATTATGAATGATGTATATGGTTGTAATAGTTGTAAACATATATACATAGACTATCTTGGTGATGATATTCAATTTCATGCAAACACGTTCAGAGAGTTAAAAGCTCAACGTCGTGATATAGATGAAATTGATAAAGATGGAAAAATTACACCCCTATTTCACGAAAAAAGAAAAAAAATAGTTCAAGATAGAGTTCAATACATTAAACATTTACTTTCAAGCTCTTATGATTGTTTAGATGTGGGTGCTGGTGCTGGTACATTTGCATTGGAATTAAAAAGTCATGTAAAAAGTGTAGAATGCACCGAGTTGTCTCCAACATTAATAAATGAATGCGAACATTTAGGATTTAAAACATATGCAAAAGATTTTGTCGATATTGAATTTGATAAACAATATGATTTGGTATTTGCTTGGCATGTGTTGGAACACGTTAAAAATATTGAAGAATTTAAAAAAAAGATGTTGCAAGTTGCAACAAAACATGTTATAATTGAAGTACCTTTGCTTGTTGCCTTAAATGGAAAAGGAAGAAGGAGAGGATTGAAAATGCCCAATAACGGTCGATATGATGGCCATGCACATTATTTTACAGAAAAATCTTTTACACTTTTTTTTGAAAAAGACTTTGAAATTGTAGAATTAAAAGAAGGTGTGCAAACCCCTGCTCTTTTTTCAATCTTGAAGAGGAAAAAAATATGATAAAAATTATCCACCTCGGTGCTTATTCATCAAATATTGGTGACAATGTTGCACTTCTTAATGCGAGAAAGGGTATTGAAAAATTTACTAAACAAAAAATAGAGTGGACAAACTTTGACATACAAGAGTTTCATGCGTTTGCAAATGCAACTCCCATATGTATCAATATATTTAAAAATTTAAATAAAAATTATGATATGATGTTAATTGGTGGCGGTGGCTTAGTTCAATGTAATAGCAAGTTTCATAATAATTTTAATTTACCATTTACTGAGGAGGTGCTTTGGCACATTAAAATACCCATTGTTTCTTTTGCTTTGGGTTTTAACACTTTTCGAGTCAGAACAGACATGCAATCCCAAATAAAGCGAACAAGGGGAATAACATCAACATTCATGGATAACTTGCATCATTTGGTGAAGAAAAGCACATTGTTCTCTTTAAGGAATGACGGCTCTATTGAATTGCTTGAGGAAGTAAAATATGAAGCATTAAATGACCCAAATAGTTCACTGAGTCAGATAGCTCAATCAAAAGATATGAATAATAGTGAAGCCTATCAATTTGATTGGTCTTCAATCTGCAAAACACCAGATCCGGGATTAATATATGATTTTCAAAAACCAAGAGTTGATAAAATAGACCCAAAAAAGGGTGTTTTTAACAACGCTGTTAATAGAAACCCAGATCTTATTGGTGGAAGATATTTACATGGAATTAATTTTTTTCTTATACGACACCTAATAAGTGATAATAATTTAAAATTATTTCCACACTGCAATAAAGATTATGATCTTTATCACCATAATTTTCAAAAAGTCATGGGAACCAAAGCGGCAAGAGCAACACACCCAGCGTGGGAAACATTAATGAATTTTCAATCGTTGGAAAAAAAATTAAATATAAAAAAACAACATTTTGATGAGTTTTTTTATGGAGAACTTTATAGTGAAGATGAGTATGTCATTTCTAAAAAAGATTTTCAAAAATATTTAAAACTTGATGAGTGTTTAAATTATATAAACAAATATTTGGATTATGATTTTTCAATTGCCATGAGAGGTCATGGACAAATGATAGCGATAGGGGTAAATCTTCCATCATTATATTTTGTTACTCAACATAAATTGCAAGGATTTGCTGATGATAATGGTTTTGATGAATTTTGTGTTGATATTATGGATGAAGATTCTTGGCTTAGTACATTAAAAGAAAAAATAGATTTGCTGAAAAATGATAAAGAATATCTTATGAGTTGGTATGACACAAGAGATGAGTGTATATCTAAAAACAGAATTATGTTTGATAATTTTTGTAAGGAAGTTTCTTTGTTAATAAATGATATATCAAAAGGGAGAAATAATGGATGAGATCAATCTTCACATTCCAATGAAATACGTCAAAAAAGGTTGGGGTTATGAAAAATGGGTTGTGAATAAAAAAGAGTATTGTGGAAAATTGTTGTTTTTTAAACAAGGGAAACAATGTTCTTGGCACTATCACAAAAAGAAGGATGAGGTGTTTTATTTACAATCAGGAAAGATGGTTGTAAAATATAGCTGGGAAGACAACCCAGAACTAGCAGAACAGATATTGCTAGAACCGGGACAAAACTTCTATGTTCCAACGGGTTTACGACATCAAATGTTCGCTCTTGAAGATTCAGAGTTATTTGAGTTTTCTACAGAACATTTTGATTCAGACAGTCATAGAATTAAGAGAGGCGATTAATGAAAAGACTTGAGGACATTGCAATCATTGTTCAAGCTAGATTAAGCTCTCAAAGAATTCCAAAAAAAATGATTAAACCATTTGCTGGCACAACTTTAACTGACATTGCTATTAAAAAGCTTCATAGCTCTGATTTTATTCCAAAACAAAATGTTGTTTTGTCAATATATGAGGATGAGTTAGTTCAAATTGCAAAAAAGTATGATGCAAACATTTTCTATCGTAGTGAAAAATCGGCAAAGTCTGAAGGAACACCTATGACAGAAATGTATGAGTGGTGGGATAAGATACCTTTTAAATATGGTGTCTTGGTTAACGCTTGTGCTCCTTTTCTTAAAGTGGAGACCGTTGATAAATTTGTTCAAGCATATATGAAGAGTGATTCTGATGGTATGTTTGGTGTAATGGAAAAAAAGAATTATTTTTGGAATAAGAATTTTGAATTAATCACAGACTGGCCTGCTGATCAAGCATGTATGAACACCAAGGTTGTTGAGACTACTTTTGAAGCTGCCCATTGCTTATACGGTGGTAGATTAGATTTGATTAACGATGGTATTTGGATGGGCGATTTTCAAAAACCCGGAGATATTGAATTATATGCAATGTCTGAGGAAGAGGTGGTTGATATTGACTATCCATGGCAATTTGATCTCTGTGAGGCATTATATAAGGTGAAAAATGAAATTAGGAACAAATCTTGAAGGCTGTGTCTTGGTATATAATGGCCGTGCATTGTATCATGATGTTAGCAAATATAATATAGGAAAATTTAAACTTTACCATGATCGAGTAACAAAGGATTACACAGGATATAATGTGTGGTATGATACTGTGGAAAGAGTATGTTTTAGTGGTGCACAGTTTGTTGATATAAGAAATGCGGGAAAAGATCAAAACTTTTATTCCTCCAAGGATAGGTTTCTATCTAACTTTGAACACTATGCGGCTTTTTATAAAAAAGATAGAGAAATCTTTAAAAAACAACAGATTATAGTAGATTCTGAAAAAAACTATATAATGTCTAATCCTGACTTGATGAAAAAATTTAATGATAAAAAAATTATCATTGTCGGTGGTGGCCCATCAACGAATGATGTAAACTGGGAAAATATTGATTATGACTGTATTTGGACCTGCAATGAGTTTTATAAAAATGATAAATTAAAAAATAAAAAAATTGATTTTGTTTCTTTTGCTCCACTATGTGATAGTGAGTTAAATAAACCGGAGATAGAGGATCATTTTATTGAAAACAAAGATATGATCGCTGCTTTTCCCGTTGATAGAAGTGGTTTTTCAACAAAACCAGTTGTTAAATTTTTTAACAAATATACTGATCAAACTTGCTTTTATCACACAAGATATAGTCCAGCCATAGGATCAATGAATAGATTGATTTGTTTGGCAATCTTTTGTGGGGCCAAAGAAGTATATTTTGTTGGCATGGATGGTAGATCAAGCTGTGAAAAAGATGGTGAACAACTACACTCTTTTGATGGTAAAAAGCCGTTGCCAAATTGGTATAAAAATTACGGAGACAGGTTTCAACTTCGCCAGTTTGTTATCTTTTATGATTATATTATGAAACTAAAGGAAGACTATAATTTTCAAATTTATAATCTAGGCGAAGGTCATCGTTACAATGTTTCTTCCCCTATTACAAAAAAACTTTTTCCACTAACAAGAGATATAAAAAGTATTATCGAGAGAGAAAATGAAGAATAAACAATGTCATGCATGTGGTTTTAAAAACGCTTATATTCCATTTCGATGGGAACAATTTTATTTGCTTGAAGAAGACCTTACTGATGAGGACAAACAAAAATGCTCAATAGATCCCAATTTTCAAAAAGTATTATTGTCTACTAAAGGTAAATTGATAGGTAAATTGGTTCCTGATACATACAAATGTAATTATTGTGAACACATATTCAGACACTATGAAGGAAATATTGATGAATACCATATGAAACAATATAGAATCTCAGGAGAGGAAGGGTCTCAAACATATTCTAAAGAAGAGCGTTTGAACTATATTGGAAATATTATAAAACATTGTTCAAAATATCTCTCCACAGACAAAACATCATTAGAAATAGGATCTGGTGATGGCATGTTTGCAAGTGAAATTAAAGAGTATGTAAAAGAGATAACTTGTTGTGATATTGACTCAAAAATGACAGATAAGTGTAAATCACTTGGACACAAGATTATAAACAAAAGTGTTTTAGACTTAGATAATCAAAAATATGATATTATATTTGCTTTTGATGTCATGGAACATGTATTAGATATCCAATCATTTATCAAAAAGATCGATTCTATCTGTGGTGAATATTTTATTTTTCAAGTACCATGGGATAGATCAATGCAACCACCAAATGAAACTTTTGATGGCCATTCACATTATTTTTCTAAAGAGTCTTTAAATCAGCTTTTAAAAAACTTTTTCAAACCTATTGTTGTTGCCAAAGCTCGGAACCAAATGTTTGCCAGAGGCCCAGAAATTTTTTGTATTTATGAGAAAAAACAATGATTGATAACTATAAAGAACACTATAAAGAATGTATTAAACAGTCTAATATAATCGCTCCAATTAAAACGGATATAAACTGGGTATATGATGTAAAAACAGTTCACAACTTCATAGAACAAAATGATGAATATCAAAACTTAATCAAAAAAATATCCAACAAGATGAAAAATAAATTTGACAACAACATTGATTGTGTAAATATTGGATCTAAATTTGTTACTTATCTAAATAATTGGAATGATATACCGGAAGTTTTTCAACTTGGAGAATTAATAAAACCCCAGATAGAAAATAAAGTTTTTCTCTGTAATACAAAGGTTGAGTTTTTATTACCTTATAGAAATGAGATAACCGATAAATCTATCACAGCATCTTGGTTGTGGCACTATGATGATTGCCCTGCTGAATCATTGAAGCTTATAATATATCTTAATGATACTGATGAGCGAAATGGGTGTTTTCAATACCTCTCCATTAAAGAAGAGCCATTAAGTTTTAAATCCTCAAAAATTTCTCCAACCAAACAAGGACGCCAAGTGATTGCTGGCTCCAGATTGCCTTCAAATTTACTAGAAAAAGCTATGCAGAATGGAGGCAAAATAAATTCTTTTATTGGAGAAAGAGGGTCAAATATTCTTTTTAGCCCCAATGTTATCCATCGCGCAACAGTACCAGAAAAAGGTACTTCTCCAAGGTATGTGTTGAATTTTATAATAAGGCCGTCGTTAAGAAAATATAAAAAATACATTAATGAGAGCACTCATTCAATATTGCCAAAAAGAAATGTTAAAGTTTATGAGTTAGATTAAGATGAAAAAGTTTTTAGGACCAAATGACGCAGACCTTTATGGCTTTCATGGACACTTTCATGATGGTCGAACCGCTGTTGAATATTACAATAAAAAAATAACGGAAAGAAGAGAAAAGCACTCATTTTTTATTAAGGCAACCGAACAAGGAGATCAATTAAAACAAAATGGTCACGCAAAGGTTAAAGATTTTTTTAACCAAAAACAAAGAAAAGTTTTATCAAATATAAAAAGTGAAATATTAAATTGCATTGATACAAATACAAATTTAAAATATCCTAGTAAAAATATGATTTATATTGATGATCCAATTGTTAACTTGACTTCTTTATATGAAATATTGCTGGACGATAGGATCATTAATATTGCAGCGGATTATTATGGTTGCTTACCCGCACTTGGCTCTTTGGCTGTTAGAAAAAGTTTCGTTAATGATTCTTCTCCAATGTCAAACCAAAATTTTCACCGAGACTATAATAGTATGGTAAAGAATTTAAAGTTTGCATTCTATTTGAATGATGTTGATATTGATGGAGGTCCATTCACCTATGTTGAAGGTAGTCACAATAAAATGTTTAATGGATGGTGGAACTATCATTATTTACAAGATAATATGATAGAAAAAATATATGGTAAAGAAAAGATTAAATATTTAACCGCTAATGTTGGTGATCTATTAATAGCAGATACCCGTGGCTTTCACAAAGGTCAGAAACCAAAAAATAAAGAAAGAATAGCTTTGCACTTCACCTATCTAATTCATCCTGAGTTATGTGGCCCCGGTCACCTTGAAGAGACACCAGAGCATAAAAGATTTAAAATAAAAAAAGAACACTATGAATCACTACCAGACTGGAAAAAGCCAGTTTGTGATTTTTTACAAAAGGTATAAAAAATGATTATTTATGTAGATATAGATGAAACAATATGCAGAACACCAGAGTCTAGAGATTACTCTTTAGCTGTTCCAATTGTATCAAACATTGCTAAAATAAACGATCTCTACGACTCAGGTCATACTATTGTTTATTGGACTGCAAGAGGCACCACAAGTGGAATTGATTGGAGAGAGGTCACTGAAAAACAATTTGAAAAATGGGGTGTTAAATGTCATGAACTAAAACTTGGCAAACCAAACTATGATCTATTTATCGATGATAAAAACATCAACACAGAGAGGTTTTTTTAAATGGTCGAGACAAGAGATTTTGTATATATTCACATTCCAAAAACTGGTGGTAAATCTGCCATTGATTTTATAATGAATCATGCAAGATGTATTGGTGACAATAAACCTAAAGGAAAAATGAGAGTTATCTCTCATCATACTCACTGCGATAACAATAATTTTCCAAATGATCATAGTGAGTTAAGAAAATATCATTATCTTAAACATGGTAAAATAAAAGATAACCCCGCTGTCATAGGTAATAAGCCAATTTATGCCACAATAAGAAATCCTTTTAGTTGGTATGTTTCTTGGTATCATCACAATAAGATGAATTATTATGAAAAAGTAAGACACTCATTATCAATACAATTAAAAACGATAAAACCCTCGCAAATGCATACAGACGCTGCAAAGCTTTCTTTTAAAGAGTGGTTTTCAAAGATACAAAAATCCGAAACCAACGATATTGGTGCATACACAAACATGGTTTTAGGATTTTGCTTAATTGGAAGACAATATGATAATTTATCTAAAAACAATATTTCATTTATTTTTGCCTCTAAAAATTGTGTTAATCAATTTTTTAAATTAGAAAATATTGGCAAATTTAAACAATCCTTAGCTAACAAGGGTTATATTTCAAAAGTAAGCGATTACCCTCACATAAACAAAGGCCGCGATATTTTACAGCCGACGATGAAACATTATGACAAAAAAATGATTGATCTTGTATTGGAAAAAGACTCATTCATATTTCAAAAATTTGGATATAAACATGGCTAAAATTTACCAACATGAAAAGAAAAACAAAAGCAAAACCACCATGGAATGGACAGCTAAAATTATAAAACATGAAGTTTATAAAAAGGATTGTTATCGTTTAGGCTCTGTTGTATTTGAAAGAAAACCAAAATTTATAATTGATATTGGTGCAAATTGGGGCTGGTTTACTATCTTGGCAGCGGAGAAGCACAAGAATAGTAAAATTTTAAGCTTTGAGCCCATTAGTGAAAATTTTGAAAAATTAAAAGAAAACCTTGAAAAAGAAAAAAATAGAGTAAAAAATAACCAGAACATACAACTTTATAAGAAAATTGTTACTGGAAATAATAAGGCAATAACCATGAGAGATCCAAAGTTTCACTCTCTTGATGGTCCGGGCAGCAACCCCGGTGCGTATAAAACTATTTACGAAAATGATAGTTCGTATTTATCAATAAAAAGAACAAAACCTTGGAGCGATGAAGAAGTTAAAGATTCTTATGAACAGATATCTATAGCAGAAATCATAGAAGAGCACGATATCGATTACATAGATTTTTTAAAATTGGATTGTGAAGGGTGCGAATATGAATTATTTGAACAAATATTTGAAAAAAACTTACATCATAAAATATTAAATTTATCAATGGAAGTTCACGGAAAAAAACACCCAGAATGGATTGAGTTAGAGAAAAAGATAAAAAGTGAATTTCATTGGTCTAAATTTCAATCAAATAAGAGTGGAAGAAACAATATGTGTTTCGCCAAAAATTGGATTAATACTGATTGTGACCACTACAGAGAGGTGATGGAAGCCGTGCGAAAAAAAGGAATAAATAATAACATAAAGGAGAAAAAATGAAATTATCAGATCAAGCAATTGGAGCTATTATGATGGCTCTGCAAAACTCACTAATGGAGCAAAGTGATATTGTTCCTGTTTTGAAAGATTTTGAATTAATTCAACTTGAAAATAGCCAAGAGATGATTATAACAAATCCACCCACAGTTCGAGCATCATTTAAGGAAGATGTTCAACTTTCCACAACAGAAGAATGAAATAATGCCAAGATACGCTTATCATTGTGATAGTTGTGATTCTAAATTTGAGGTAGTTCATGGAATGACAGAAAATATAGAAATCTGTGAACTGTGCTCAACATCAGGATCTCTCAATAGAATACCGCAGATGACCTTTGTATTTAAAAAAGCATCCAAAAACGATGCCAAAGTTGGGTCAATTGTGGAGGAATATATTGAGAATACAAAAAAGGATTTAAAGAAAGAAAAAGATAGAATTAAAAAAGAGGAGTATGAACCATGAGTAATTTTGCTATTTGGATGACAGTATTAGCAGTTTTGTCAATTGTAACAAATATTTTTATGTTTTGGTATGTAAGGAGTTTGCTGTCTAGGTTTATTTTCTTATCATCTAATTTGGATGATTTGATAAAAATGGTTCAAACGTACTCTAATCACTTAACAAAAGTATATAATATGGAGATGTTCTATGGCGATGCAACACTTGAGTATCTCATGCAACATACTAAGAGTTTAAGAGAGATGTTGCAAGAATATGAGAATGTTTCATCTATAATGGATGAACCATTGGAGGCTGAGGAAGAACAAGAGGAAAAACAAATTGAAGAAAAAATCAAAGTCGAAGAAGAAAATGTATTTTACGCGGGAACACGAACGGGCAATCGTTGAGTACGCTTTAACAAAAGACATAAAAGTAAGAACGCAACTATATGTTGATTTAATCGGACCAGCCTTTAACGAGATGGTTGATAAGATTGTCTATACATATAGGTTCACAACTTTGCCCAATATTGATGATTTGAGAGATGAGTGTAAAGTATGGCTAACAACTATACTTGACAAATATGATCCAAGCAAGGGTTCAAAAGCATTCTCTTATTTTTCAGTAATAACAAAAAACTGGTTTATTCACAAGGTTAAACAAACAACAAAAAGAGCAAAAAGAGAAGTTGATTATGAGGACGCCCTAAAGGAGATTGAAGAAAAAGGCTTAATATCAGAAAACAAATATATAGAAAAAATGGAAGAAGAAGAGTTCTGGGGGTCTCTATGGAAAGAAATTCAAAGTTGGGATTCTTCCCTTATGAAACCAAATGAAAAAAAAGTTTATGAGGCTATAAAGATACTATTGGAATCAAAAGATAAGATAGAAATTTTTAACAAAAAAGCAATATATTTATATTTAAGGGAGATCACCGGATTAAATACAAAACAAATTGTTTCTCAATTAAACAAGATGAGAAAAAAATATAAACAATTTAAAAAAGACTGGGATGATGGCAAAATTTGACGAAAAGCTATTTACTTTACTATGCATGATTTAGAAAAATACATTGAAGAAGTTGTGAGCAACATCAGGGAAGACCGAGAAGTCACAAGAGAACTTCTTGATGATGCTGTTAAATGGCTTGCTAAAGATGAATCAAGGCACCGAGAAATTGGTCTTGTGATGGCTAAATATGTTGAAACTTTACAAAGATCCAACGAACAGTTGGTTAAAGTCAGTTCTTTATTGAACAAAAATCAATCAAATAAAGGTCTAACGGACGAAGATAAGTCTGAACTATTTGACCTAATTGCCAAAGAGGAGGAATAAAATGGGCACCACATCGTATACTTCCGAGAGAGAAATTGGTTTTGTTATTGATGATCTTGAACAACCTTTAGGTTCTCTTGCTTTAGATATTAATGATCTAAATGATCCCAAAACCGTACACAGCATTACAAGGGAAAATCAAACTGAATCTTATGAGTTCCATGCCAGAAATGGTCACTTAGGGGCAAACGAAGTTATTGGGACGGTTATAACCGCTGCTGAATCCATGAGTATTTTTACAAACAATCAGGCTGTCCAGATGCCAAGAACTGTGGGAATTGAACATGCTGACGGCAATGTTTATACCTACTTGAAGGCATATGTTAAAGAGTATGGAACCCATGCTATGTATAATGATCCCTGCCAACAGGGGTTAACCCCTCAACAGATAAGAATGAGAACAGACATGTTACCTTGGTTTTATTCTGAAGTACCAGAGTCAAGAAATCGAGGTACTCCAAAAGTAGGTCAATGTGTTGCACTTTCTTATAAACATGGCCTTACAATGGGTCGTCAAATTGGTGGACGCTGGAAGAATACTATCGTTCGTGATGGTTCTGCCAAATTTTTGGCTGGCCGTTGTCGAGATGCATTTAAAGCCTCACCTACTGCTAAGGCAACAACACCTTTGTGGACACAGCCACAAGGTCCCGAAAAAGTAAGAGCAGCCCGTTTAGCCGACAAATTATGCAGAGCCCTTGAAGGTGCTAGTTCACGACCCATGGGTGATAATATTGTTGGTGGTGTTGGTAGTGGCATACCCATTGGTGGGACAACCAAGTATAATGCGAAAGGTTATGTTCCAAAACGAGGTGGCGACTATGGAAGTGAAATCGCCATCGCTGCCGCTGAAGGAGATCCCGAAGCACGGGAATATAATATAAGTGATGCCGAATCCAGTTATGACGCCACTTCTGATATCGCCCGTGGTGGCTCTCAAGCAATTTGGGATAGAATATATGAATTTCAAAGCGAAGGTTTGATCGAGGATCCAGAAGAATTTTATCAGGACTTGGTGGCTGGATTAATGGCAATGGCAAGACAAGAGTCTGTGTTGAACCCCAAAGCTCTTGGAGATGTTGGTGGTGGAGGAATTGATGTTCCAATTGATAATCAAGGTAACACCATAAAATATGAATCCTTTGGTTATTGGCAATTAAATGTTAATGGCGGTGCTGGTGAAGAGTTTTTACAATATTATGGTTACCACAATGCAAAATCAGGACCCAAAGCTGGCCAAGCTTGGCAAAAAAGAGTTGGAAAAGAAAGAGACGCGATGGTTCAATTATTGATGAATGAGGATGCACAAATTGAATTTCTTTTAAATCACACTCTCGGTGCTGAAGGTGGCAAGGCTTCTAAACAGTTTTGGGATGATCTTAGAAAAGCAAAACAGAAAGGTCCAACGTATGGAGGAAATGGCAAACCATCTGATCTCCCATATGGAATCGAAAAGGGAACAACAATAACACAAACGGACATTGCAAAATGGCTTCTTAATGGTTTTGAGAAACCCTATTGTGGACTTAAAGATTCCTCCAAAGGGTTCACCAAAGGCAATGAAATTAGAGTAAAACATGCAAAGGCGAAAATTAGAAA
>MDSZ01238371.1_pt1 | contig 15645 bp, 13 predicted proteins | sample 811201 | NCBI WGS metagenome assembly MDSZ01 (sample SAMN05326647, study PRJNA326480) | marine metagenome | isolation source: seawater | place: Indian Ocean: North | collected 2010
CACGTTGATAGGCTGGGTGTGGAAGCGCAGTAATGCGTGCAGCTGACCAGTACTAATAGCTCAATTGGCTTGATTTATGCACTGAAAAAAATTTTATTAAAACTTACGATAATGTTTATCGTAATTTTAAATCTTAATAAGTTAAATTTTATAACTTAAAATGAAATGATATAGATCCTTTAAATTTTTTAAATATTAATAGTTAAATTTGTTTGTAATCATAATTATTTAATAGAACTTTAATAAATAAATTAGTTCTTTTTTCAGATTCTTACCACTATACTGGTTCGATTATAGAATAGAATAGTAACGACAAGACATTAGCCAAGCTGGATAGTTTAAAAAAAATGACAATTTTGATTTCATTGGAATTGAAAAACTTTAAAACAATAAAAAAACTTTTATAATAAAAAAATGGATTTAGGTATAAATAAAAAAGTTGCATTAGTAACAGGTGGAGCAACAGGGATAGGCTTTGCTATATGCAAAGAGCTAGCTAATGAAGGAGCAAAAGTAATATTCACATCAAGAAACATTAAGTCTGTTAAAGAATCCGAAAAAAAATTGAAAATGATAAACCCTGATTGTTATGGGATTGTCTGTGATGTCACAAAAAGCTATGCAAGATCAAGCTTATTCAGAAAACTTAAAAAAAAAGATCGTCCTGATATAATTGTAAATAATGTAGGTGACACTCTAAATATTTTAGATCCATATTGCGGTCTCTCCGAATGGACTAAATTATTTAACTTAATTTTAGGTACAGCTATCGAGATAAATAATAATTTTATTCCCTATATGAGCAAAAAAAAATGGGGCAGGATTGTAAACATAGCGGCAGGTGCGAGTTATGAAAATAGCGGTCCAGTACCATACTGTACTTTTAAAGCAGCTTTTAGCGCATATTCAAGATGCATGGCAAGGGTTTTAGCTACAGAGAAAAACAATGTAGTCATGTCAGCTGTATTGCCGGGCTTAGTATTAACCGAAAGAGGTCATTGGTCAAAAGTTTTAAAAACTAGACCTGAGCATGCAAAAAAATACTTAAAAGAGAGAACTACGCTCCAAAGGTTTGGAACACCTGAAGAGATTAGTCCGATGGTTGCATTGCTATGTTCTGATAAAGCCTCTTTTTGTGTAGGAACAGCAATTCCTGTTGAAGGCGGTCAAGCTAGACATTTTTTTCAGAAAGTAAATGATTTTTGATGATTGATTACAAATCACTTAAAAAGTGCGATATTTGCGATTCAAAAAAACTAAAGAAAATTTTTGGGATGAAAAAGTTCCCATTAACTGGTGTTTATATTAAAAAAAATCAAAAATTAAAACACTTTGATAATGATTTTTTAATTTGTCAAAATTGTAATCATGGACAATTAAAAAATCAAATTAATCCAAAATATTTATATCAAGAAACGTATACTCACAGAACTTCAAAGAGTCCTTTAGCGATACATATAAATGATGATTTTTATGATAAATTAAAAAAAATAATAAACAATAAAAAATATAAATGTATTTTTGAAATTGGTTGTAATGATTTACTTCTTGCCAAGAAAATAAAAAAACATGCAAAAAAAATTATTGGTATGGACCCAATATTTGGGAACAAAGTAAAAAAAATTGATAAAAAAATTTCAGTTATTGGCGGATTTGTAAATGATGACAATTTAATAAATAGCATTAGTGGCTTGACTAAGAACAATAAAATTGACCTAGTGATTTCAAGCCATACCTTTGAACATGTTGATACTATTAAAAACTCTTTAAGAAAAATTATAAAGATAGTTGATGATGAATGTTTGTTTATAATTGAAACACCATCGCTAAATTCAATTTTAAGAAATGGTCATTTTGATCAGATTTTTCATCAACATCAACATTATGTATCTGAAAGATCAGTAATAGAATTATGCAATCAACTTGGCCTGCAATTTTTGGAGTTTAAGTATAATTATCAAATTTGGGGAGGGAATGTTATGTATATATTCAAAAAAACCAAAAAAAAAATATCTAACAAACTCAAACTTCGAAGAATAAAAAAAATAAACATACAAAAAGCTGTATCTGATTTTAAAGACTTTCAGAAAAAATGTTTAAATAAAATTGATTATCTAAAAAATCAACACCCAAATATTGTTGCATTCGGCGCTGCTCAAATGATGCCTGTGCTAGCTTATCACTCAAAATCAGATTTTAGTTTTGTAAAAAATTTGTTTGACGATAATCCGAATAGAATTGGCAGATATTTACCGCATATCCAGCCAAAAATTGAAAAGACAAATGAAAAAAAAATCAGAGAGTCATTTGTAATCATTACAGCAAATGAGATGTACAGACCAATTATAAAGCGTCTATCTAAAATTAATCCTTTAAGAATAATTACTTGGTATAGCGATTTTTGAGATGGAAATAAAGACCACAGATTTAATTGCTAACTTTTTTAAATCTAAGGGTATAAATCAAGTTTTTGGTGTAACTGGTGGTGCAGCAGTCCACTTATTTGACTCATATAAAAAAAAAAATTTTAAATTAGTCTTTACTCATCACGAACAATCTGCAGCATTCGCAGTATGTTCTTATTATAAAGTGCATAAAAAAGTTGCTATTTGCACTACTACGACAGGACCAGGTTGTACAAATACTATAACTGGACTTGCTGCTGCCTGGCAAGACTCTATTCCATGCTTATTTATATGTGGTCAAGCACGATCAAATCAACTTTCAATTAAAACTAAAACAAGACAAGTTGGAACACAGGAAATAAATTCAATTGATATAGTCAAATCAATTACTAAATTTTCAATAACATTATCTGAAAAAGATAATATTAATGAAGTTTTGCAAAAAGCCTATGAAATAGCGTTAAATGGTAGGCCAGGACCAGTTTGGATTGAAGTGCCTTTAGATTTGCAGTTGAAAAAAATTAAATCAGTTCTTTTAAATAAAAAAAATATCTTAAAAAACAGAAAAATTATTTATAAAAGTCTTGAAACTAAAATTATAGATTTAAAAAAATTATTATTAAATTCTAAAAATCCAGTTGTAGTAGCTGGCAATGGAATAATAACCTCAAATACAATTTCGAGTTTTAAAAAGTTTATTATTAAATATAATTTACCATATGTTTGTACTTGGTTAGGTGTTAATTTGGCTAATGTTAATAAATCAAAATATTGTGGAAGATTAGGAATATCTGGTCAAAGAGGCGCAAATATTCTAATTCAAAATGCTGATCTTATAATTGTTTTAGGCTCACATTTATGTTTACCTCAAACAGGTGTTAACACAAAATCTTTTGCGCCAAAAGCAAAAAAAATTTTGATTAATATTGATGAGAAGGAATATAGAGCCTCTAAAATAAGATATCATAAATTTATAAAATCTGATTTGAATGTTTTCTTTAGTAAAATATGCAATGGAAAAGAAAAAAAAATAAATGTAGATAAAAAAATTATTAATCAAATTCAAAAATTAAATAAAATAGATAAAATTCATACTATTGAAAATAAAAAAATTAATCAGTATTTTTTTATTAGCAGGCTGAATTTATTATCTTCAGGAAATGAAAACTATGTTATTGATGGAGGGGGCACTAATGTTTATATCTCATATCAAGCAATAGAATTAAAAAAAAATCAAAAAATAATACATACAGCAAGCATTTGTTCTATGGGTTCAGGTCTACCAGAGGCAATTGGGGCATCTTCAACAAATAAAAAAGTGATATGTTTGATAGGTGATGGAAGTTTAATGTTTAACATTCAGGAATTACAAACTATCAAAACTTATAAAATGCCTGTTAAAGTTATTGTATTTAATAATAACGGGTATGTTTCAATCAGAGATACTCAAAAAGATTTTTTAAATTCAAAGTTTTATGGATCTTCTGTGAGTGGCGGAGTTGAAATAGCTAATATAAAAAAATTATCAACGGCATTTAATTTTGATTATATTTCTGTAAAAAAAAAAAAAGATATTGATAAAAAAATTGATTTATTTTTAAAATCAAAAAAGAATATCATTTTAGAAGTTTTAGTGGACTCCAATCAACCAATAGCACCTAAGCAAGTATTTATAAAATCCAAGAAAGGTATTGGTACCCCTTCCGGATTAGATAGAATGTTTCCTTTTATAGATTATAAAAGATTTATAGATTTTTAACTCTTTAAAATTATATCAGGTATCAGATCCTCTTGACCTGCAACCAAACTTTTTTGACCTACATTTTTGTAGGATTTATAAACATTTTTGTTGTATTTTTTTGAAAATTTATCTATTTGAGGTGAAAATGCAGCTACTATTCCGTAGTAGCCACTTAAAATATTATTATTCTCTATAAAAATGTCTCTTTTATTATATCTGTCTTTAAGTTTTTTCTTAAAAAAGTCAGAAAGAACAAATATCTCTTTTAAATTTAAGTTTACATTTTTAAGCTTCATTTTTTTACATACTCCAGCGAAGACCTCAAAATGAGTGTTACCCGCCCCAGCACCAAGACCTCTCGTAGCAACGTCAACTACATTTGCCCCATTCTTAATTGCTTCAATACTGTTCCAGACACCAACACTAAAGTTATTGTGAGCATGTATACCAAAATTAATCCCTAAACTTTTTAAATTATAGAAAATATCTTTAACCTGATCAGGAAGAAAAAAACCAGCAGTATCCATAAAAACTATTTGGTTTACTCCAAAATTTTTTATTTCTTTAACCACCTCAATATATTTCTTTTTTTCATATATTAAATGGCTCATCATTAATACACACCAAGCTTCTTTTTTAATTTTCATACAATGTTCAATAATTTGAAAAGTTAAATTATAATCTGGTGAATTTGCACCAATTCTAAAAATATCTACACCTAAGTCAGAACATTTATTTATATCTTCAATTTTAGCAAAACCAGGAATGGCATGAACAGAAAGCTTAATTTTTCTTAAATTTTTTCTGGCTGCTATTATACTTTTTTCATAATTAGTTTTTGCTCTTCCTATTGATAGACTTGAAGCACCAATTCCATTACCATGACCAATTTCACAGATATCAACACCAGTTTTATTTAATAATTTACAATACTGTTTAATAGTAGTTTCATCGATAGAATGATTAATTGCATGATTACCATCTCTTAAGGTTACATCACTAATTAATACTTTTTTCATTTACTATATATATTTAATTTTCTTGCTATGTTCGCTGCCATATTTGTTATTATATCTAGGTTACCAGAATATTTTGGTAAATAATCACCATCCCCAGTAACTTTTAAAGTAATTTTTATACAAAAGTTATTAACTTGTCCTAGGAAATCTGCCTTATATCCTTTAGAGTATTTTTTCATTTTAATGTTAACCATTTTAAGAATATTTTTAACCTTTCTTATTTCATTTGTACTAATTTTTTTTTTAAACTCGATATAAATTGAGTTTGACATATCCACTGGAGGTGTGCCTGGATTAATATTTAGAATAACTTTTACATTTTTTATATCTGTATAACTTTTTACTGCTTTTGATGTGATATTTAGATATTCATTAATATTTGCTCTTGTAGCTAATCCCGCACTATCTGAAGAAATAGCCGAAACAATTTCTATATACTTAATATTTTTTAAATTTTTTGATATTTCATAAATTATAGGAATTGAACTTTGTCCTCCGCATGTAATTAAATTAAACGATTTGGATTTAACTTTTTTTTTTTCATCAATATATGGAATGTAAAATTTTCCAATGCCTGATGGTGTAAGATTAACTAATAATATATCTTTTTCTTTAATAATATTAAAATGATCAAAATTAGAATTTGCGTTTGTGGTATCAAAAATTATTTTACATTCTTTTTTTAGAATAGATTTTAAACCACCAGATGAGTAATTAAATTTTTTAGATTTACAATATCTAGCACCTTTTGATTTTGGATTAAGATTTACTATAAAAATGTTATTTTTTTTATTCTTTTTTAACTTATAGTATAAATCTATACCGATTTTGCCTGTACCTATTATTCCACAGTTCATTAATAACGTTGATATATGTTATTTGTTTCTGTAATTCAAATCAATATAAGACTACTTATGAAAAAAAAATAATTGTTACTGGCCATTGTGGGTATACAGGTACAAAACTTATTAAACAACTACTAGAAAACAATTACGAAATATATGGAATTGATACCATGTGGTATCATGAGACAAAAATCTCAAATTCTAATTTTTTTTCATACAAACATGACATTAGAGATATTAATAACTTTAAATTTCCGAAAGATATATATTGTGTTATTCATTTAGCAAATATTGCAAATGACCCTTCTGTTGAGTTAGATGAAAAGCTTTCTTGGGAGGTTAACGTTTTAGCAGGATATCAATTAATCCAAAAATGTATTGAGAATAAAGTTCAAAAATTTATTTTTGCGAGTTCGGGAAGTGTTTATGGTTTAAAGGAAGAAGAAAAAGTTACAGAAGAACTAAGTCTGGTCCCATTATCAGCTTATAATAAAACAAAAATGATAGCTGAAAGAGTTTTTTTATCTTTTAAAGATAAGATAAAAGTTTTCAATATTAGACCCGCAACGGTATGTGGAATTTCTGAAAGAATGAGATTAGATGTGTCTGTTAATATGCTAACATACCAGGCAATCAAAAAAAATATCATTAATGTTTTTGGAGGACAACAAGTTAGACCAAATATTCATATAGATGATTTGATCGAAGTTTACTTACATTTCTTAAAAAATGATTTGCCAGAGGGCAATTATAATGCTGGATTTGAAAATCTTAAAATTATAGAAATTGCAGAGATGATTAGTAATAAAACAAATGCTAAGCTCAACATTACACCTAATTCAAATGATTTAAGATCTTATCGATTATCATCAGAAAAATTACTATCAACTGGTTTTAAACCAAAAAAAACTGTAGAACTTGCAATTAATGAACTAATTAACTTATATAATGATAAAACAAAAATTTTTGATGAAACTAATTATAATATTAATTGGTTAACTAAAAAAAATTAAAGATGGAAATTGATTTACTTAAAAATTACCCAAAACCTAAAAGAAATCTAGAAAAAAGATTATTAGAAAAAACTCCAAGCATAATTGAAACTGCTAGAAAATTCGGGGAAGAATTTTTTGATGGAGATAGAAAATATGGATATGGTGGATTTTCATATAACCCAAAGTATTGGAGCGATGTAGTACTAGATTTTGTAAAATTTTATAATTTGAAACCTGATGCAAAAATATTAGATGTCGGATGTGCAAAGGGCTACATGTTATATGATTTTAAAAGACAGTTTCCAGATATGGATGTTTATGGAATAGACATATCTGAATATGCGATTAAAAATTGTCATCCAGATGTTAAAGAGCATGTAAGTGTTGGCAATGCTAATGAATTAAACTTTGAAGATAATTTTTTTGATTTAGTAATATCAGTTAATACAGTTCATAACTTAAATTTAGAGGAATGTAAGAAATCCTTAATTGAAATATCAAGAGTAACAAAATCAAATAGTTTTTTGACTTTAGACGCATTTACAAATAATGAAGAAAAAGAGCGCATGCATAAATGGAATTTAACAGCAAAAACAATATTATCTGTAAGTGATTGGAAAATATTATTTAGCGAAGTAGGATATAACGGTGACTACTATTGGTTTATCCCATAAAAAAAAATTAGAAATTTTTGAGATGTGTAGTCTAATTAGGCACACAGAATTAGAAATTTCAAAAAAATATAAAGAAAATAAAATGAGATGCCCTGTACACTTATCGGTTGGGCAAGAGGGCGTTCCTGCAGTATTATCTTTATTATTAAATGATAAAGACTATGCTGTCAGTACCCACAGGGCACATGCACATTATATATCTAAGGGTGGTAGTGTAAAAAAAATGATTGCAGAAATATATGGAAAAGCATCTGGATGTTCAGGTGGAAAGGGTGGCTCGATGCATTTAGTAGATAAAAAAAAGGGCTTCATGGGCTCTTCGTCAATTGTTGGTAATAGCATACCCATAGGAGTTGGGCTTGGTCTTTCCTTAAAACTGAAAAAAAAAAATAAAAACTTATCAATAATTTATATAGGAGATGCAGCAGTGGAGACAGGGGCATTCTTCGAGTCAATAAATTTTGCTGTTTTAAAAAAAATTCCAGTCGTATTTATATGTGAAAATAATTTTTATTCTGTTTACACTTCTTTGAAAGATAGACAGCCTAAAGAAAGAAAAATTTTTAAAATGGCTTCGGCATTAGGAATTAAATCCTATTTTTTTGATGGATCAGAACCTTTAAAATATTTCAAAAATTTAGAAAAGATTTTAAAAAATACAAGAAATAAATCAGAACCTGTATTTTTAGAGTTTTCAACTTATAGACATTTAGAACACTGTGGTCCATTAAATGATGACGCGCTTAAGTATAGACCCATTCAAGAAATCAAAAAGTGGGTTTCTAAAGACCCATATATAAACTTAAAAAATAAGCTCAATAAAGATAATAGTATAAAAAATAAAATAAAAACTATTGAAAAGAAAAATATAAAAATTGTAAAGCAAGCGTTTAATTTTGCTGAAAAATCAAAATTTCCATTAATTTCTAGTTTAGAAAAAAATGTATATAGAAAAAAATAAGAAAATAAATTTCATTGATGCTATCAATTTAAGCATTTTTCAAGAAATGAAAAAAAATAATAAACTTATTGCATATGGTTTAGGAATTAATGATCCGAAAAGAATTTTTGGTTCCACTAAAAAGTTAGTTGAAAAATTTGGAAATGAAAGAGTTTTTGATGTTCCAACATCTGAAAATTCTTTAACAGGCATAGGTCTTGGTTTATCGCTGGGAGGTCATTCTGTTTTAATGATGCATCAAAGAACAGATTTTTTCTTATTAGCATTTGATCAACTTATAAATTCGATCTCTAAATGGAATTACATATTTGACGGAAATTCAGGAAATGTAAATATCACAATAAGATTGATTGTTGGTAGAGGTTGGGGGCAGGGACCCACACATTCACAAAATTTACAATCTATATTTTCACATTTTCCAGGTTTAAAAGTTGTAATGCCAACAACCCCATATGATGCTAAGGGATTACTAACTTCTGCTTTAAGAGACCCAAATCCTGTAATTTTTTTAGAACATAGATGGCTACATAGTTCTGAAGGAATAGTCCCATCAAATGATTATGAAATAAAGTTAAACAAATCAAAGGTTTTAAAAAAAGGTAAAGATTTAACTGTAATCTCATCATCTTACATGACTCCAGAGTTTAAAAATCTTTACAAAATTTTAATGAAAAATAATATTGATTTTGAACATATCGATTTAATTTCTGTCAAACCATTAGATAGTAATACGATTTTAAAATCTGTAAAAAAAACTGGAAGATTATTAGTTTTAGATACTGGCTTTAAAACAAACTCTATTTCATCTGAAATCATAACTCTAGTGAATGAGAATTGTTTTAAATATTTAAGATCAAAACCTTATAAAATAACAGTACCTGATATACCCGAACCAACAAGTTATGGACTTACGAAATTTTATTATCCAGATGGTGCTCAAATAATTAAAACGATTGAAAATATTTTAAAATTAAAAATTAAAAATTATCAGAATAACAAAAAAAAAGAACATCATGATGTGCCAGGAAGTTGGTTCAAAGGGCCTTTTTAATTAATGCAATCTGCAATTTTAAAGAAAAAGCGCAAAATTGAAATATGTGAATTTAAAATTCCAAATAATTTACGTAGTGATCAAGTTTTAATAAAAACAAAATTTTCAAGTATATGTGGATCACAATTAATGGAGTATCTTGGAAAAAGAGGTAAGGATAAATTTTTACCACATGCATTTGGTCATGAAGCAGTTGGTAAAGTTTTAAGAATAGGAAATGCTGTAAAAAAAGTTAAGAAAGGTGATGATGTGATTCTAAGCTGGATTAAAGGGATTGGTAAAGATAAAGGTGGATATCAGCTTATAAATAATAAAAAAGAAAAAATAAATTTTGGCCCAATATCAACATTTTCTTCTCATATTATAACTACAGAGAATAGAGTATTTAGAAAACCAAAAAAAATGAGTTTGATAGAAGCATCTTTTTATGGATGTGCCGTACAGACTGGAACTGGAATAGTTTTAAATCAAATGAAAAAACTAAAAAAAAATAGCCAAGTATGTTTAATAGGAATTGGTGGTATTGGTATGGCAACACTATTAGCTTTAAAAAAAAAGAATTGTAAAATTTCTATTATTGAAAAAAATAAATCTAGAATTGAAAGTATAAAAAGAATTAAGTTAACAATATTGTCAGAAAAAAACAGGTTCAAAGAATTAATGGGAAGCTTTGATTATTGCATTGATACCTCCGGAAGTACAAAAATGATAGAACTGGGATTAGATTTAATAAAAAATCATGGAACATTGATTTTCGCTTCACATCCCCCATATAACTCAAAAATTAAAATTGATCCTCATGATTTAATAAAAGGAAAAAAAATTTTTGGAAGTTGGGGAGGTAGCTGTAAACCAGATAAAGATATTACGAAAATATTTAACTATTTTAATAAAAAAAATTTATACTCAGCAAACATTAAATTTAAAATTTACTCAATCAATAATATCTATAAAGCAATTAATGATATGATTATAGGTAAAGTACAAAGATCAGTTTTAAAATTTTAATATTATTTTTTATGCTTATATTCTAAGTCAGAGTTTTTAAACTTACTAAAGTTTTTTTTGATCCAACTTATTGTATTATTCAACCCTGTATCTAAGTCAATTTTTGGACTCCATTTTAGTTCTTTAGCAATCTTTGAAGCATCTAATTTGTATATATAATCTTTACCCAATCTATCATTCGTGTTTTCAATTATATTTTTTTTGTAATTTACACCTAATTTATCTGATATTCTTTTTACTAATTGTTTAATGCTAATAAAATTTTCATCTGCCAAATGATAAGTATGGCCTTTTTTTCCGTACATAAGAATTTTATAATATCCTTCAGATATATCTGAAATATGAACAAAAGATCTTTTGGATAGACCACCTCCATGTAAATAGAGTTTTTCTTTTGTCAAAATTTTTAAAATTGTTTTTGGAATAATTCTATAAAGTTGTTGTCCTTCTCCATAAACATTAGCAGCCCTAGAAAATTTGACTGGAAAATTATTTACTTTGTGAATTGCATGCAAATGGTAATCCATTGCAAGTCTAGAAATTGCATAAGGTGTAGATGGGTTTTTTCGAGAGTCTTCAAATATTCTTGTTTTAATATTTCCGTAAACTTCAGGTGTTGTTATGTGTAAATAATTTTCTATGTTAAGATTTTTTAATCTTTCTACAAAATCAACAGTAGAAAGTAAATTTGTATTATACCAATCACATGGATTTTTAAAACTTTCTTCTACCATCCCTTGTGCTGCAAAATTAACTACATTTTTTATTTTTTTATCTTTAACAATTTTTATAATTTTTTTTCTATCATTTAATTTATTTAGATTGAGTAAATTAAATTTATAATTTCTTAAATTCTTATGATTTTTAAATAATAAAAATTCATTTCCAAGTTCTTTAGATCGACTGATGCCCCAGACTTTAAAATTTTTGTTTAGTAATAAATTAATGAAATGGGATCCTGAAAAAGAATTACTTCCAATCACTAAAAAAGATTTCATAATATGTTTGTTTTATATTTGATATCGATCTAATATTAAACAATTACTTTGATTTATTAATATTATGAATTAGAAATAAATTTTACAGTATGTCTTTAAAATGAAAAATTTAAATATTAAGCAAAAAGTAATAAAGTTAAAGAGAGAGAAAAAAACTATAGGATTGTGTCATGGTGTTTTTGATGTGTTACACTTTGGCCATATTTTACATTTTAAAGCAGCAAAAAAAAAATGTGATTATCTATTTGTTTCTATTACTGAAGATCAATTTATAAAAAAAGGTCCTAATAGACCAGTTCATAATCAATTTGAAAGATTAGATATTTTGAAAAATATAAAAATGATTGATCAAGCTTTTATTGCAAAAGGAGAAAGTGGGGTAGAAAGTATAAATTTAGTCTGCCCAGATATATATTTTAAAGGCAATGATTACATTGATAATAAGACTGATAAAACTGGAAAAATTTTACTTGAAAAAAAAGCTTTAAAAAAAAATAAAGGTAAAATTTTTTATACAACAGAAAAACAGATGAGTTCTTCAAAAATAATTAATAATCAAAACTTATCTTTAAATGAGGAGCAGTCTAATTTTTTAAAATTAATTCAAAACAAATTTTCGTATAATCAAGTTTTACAAATCATAAAAAAAATTAATAAAACTAAAGCTTTAGTTATAGGAGACTTCATAATTGATAAATATATTTTTGGCAATGTACAGGGAAAATCTGGAAAAGAACCTCATATGGTATTTAACAAAATAAAGGAGTCGTTTTATTTAGGTGGTTCTGCAATTATAGCAAATCATTTGTCATCTTTTGTAAATAAAGTAACCCTACTTTCTGATTTTGGATATGAAAAAGATATCAAAAAAATTATAAATGAAAATTTAAAAAAAAATATAAGACATATAGCTATCAAACCCTTTGATAGTTTTAAAACTTGTATAAAAACACGTTTTGTAGATTTAAATTCAAATTATAAATTGTTTGGTTCTTATTATCTTCCAAACTTAAATAATAAATTTTTTCATTCAGTTTTATCTCAAAAAATAAAACAAAATATTTATGCTCAAGACACAATTATTTTGGCTGATTATTCTAATAACTTTTTTAATGTAGAATCATTAAATCTAATAAAAAAATCAAAAAAATTTATTGCAGGAATGGCGCAAAAAAATTCGAATCAATCATCATTCCACACTTTGGATCATTTAAAATCAATTGATTTATTATGCATTAATGAGGGTGAATTGAGAAATGAATTAAGAGATAAAAAAAGTGATTACATAAAGCTTTCAAAGTTTTTTATTAAGAAATATAAGATTAAATATCTTGTTGTTACTAGAGGAATTCAAGGCTCAATTTTGATAACTAAAAAGTTTAAAATTTATAGTTGCCCTTCATTTAATTCTAAACCTATAGATAAAGTTGGTGCTGGAGATGCCATGTTATCAATCTTAAGCTTATTATTAAAAAACAAAATTCATCCTGAAGTTTCTTTACTATTTGCATCTTTAGCTGCATCAAAAGTAATTAATAATCTTGGAAATAGCTACACTTTAGATAAAATTGAATTAGAAAGAGATTTAGAGTTTTTACTTAAGTAAAATGACAAATTAAAATGATTTAAAGTTAGAAATGCAAAAGTTATTAATTTCAACCAAATTCAGTTTAAAATCGAGCTCTGATACACCTGGAGGTAATCTATTTCATATTTTATTTGCTAAATTTTTTAAACAAATATTTAATTACAGAGTTATTTTACACGATCCTTTTTTTAATTCTAAAGAATTATTAAAGCCTTTTTGTGACGAAATTATTGACGATTTAAACCTTAATTATTCTGATTATAATAGAATAGTTAATCCTTTATTTTATAAAGGCAAGGCAAAAGATTTATCAAATAACAAAGTTTATAATTTTGATACTAAAAATTTAAATAAAAATTTTTTTATTAAAAAAAAAAATTTACAATTAATTTCTGATCAAAGATTTGTAATTGATAAAAATAATTCTTCAATAATCTCAAAGACTTTTGATATTCCCTATGTTTATTATATAGAATGGTTAGCAAGAGAAAGCTTTAAAACTATTATTGATTTAAAAAACAAAAAATCAATACCAATTAAAAAAAAACAAATTACAATTTCAATCCATTACCGAAATGATGATTGGAGAATAAATAAAAATATCTTAAGAGGAAAAGAATATGATGAGTATATAAAAACTCTAATTTTAAAAATAAAAAAAAAATATATTAATTGTAATATTATTATTTATGGATTCAAAAAAGAGATGGGTAACATAAACCTATTAAATTTTTTTATAAATGAAAAATGTTTAATTATTGAAGATTACTCTACAAACACTTTAGAAAGAGCGATTTTATTATCAAATATTTCAGATATATTAATTTATACAACCAATGGTTTTTCAGATTTTGTAAGATATTTAGGTTTAGCAAAGGGTAAATTGAAAAAAATGATTAAAATTAATTCTGATTTAAAAAAAGAGGATCAAATTCATTCAAGGAGAATATTGTCTGAAGCAATTTTAGAAAAAAAATTTCTTATTAACTCTAATTTTTTTAATAATTATGAGTTATTAAAAAATAATAAATTAAAAAATATAGATTTAGAATTAAAAAAATCATATATAAATTTAAAATCAAATGAGGATAATTTTATTATCTATTATGATTTAGAAAATTTAAACAATTATTATTTTTCAAAACAAATAGATAAGATAATCTTTAAAGAATTATTAAATAAAAATAGAAAAATATATAAAAAACATAAAATATTATTATTAAAAAATAATAATTATTTTGTTGACGGCAAAAAAATAAATAAAAATATTAATTTTTCAAAACACCAACATGTTATAACACATTATAATATAATAAAAGATTATGGAAACGAATATTTACTAAAAAATTCTTTAGACTTTATCAAACCTTTATTTTTACAAAAATTAATAAAAAAAAATAAAATTAATACTTCAAATATAATTTATGAAGATCTTTTAAATTTTGTTATTAGGGAATGTAATACAAATAATGAAATTAAATTAAAACAAAATATAAAAAATATAATATTTATTAATCAATATAGTCAAATGAAAAAAAAATATTTTACTAACAAAAAAAATTTATCTAATTTGATTAAAAATATTTCATTGAAATTTAAAAAAAAAGAGAATGAACATAAGCAAGAGGACTTGAAATGGAATGAGATTATTGCAAAATACAAAAATGAAAATAATGTTAACTGTGAAGTATTGAATTATTTAGATGATCAAACATTATTACATTTAAAAAATGGAAAAGAAATTGTAGAAAAATTTAATATAAAAAATATTAAGAAAATATTAAGAAATCATGATATTGTTATATGTAGACCCAATATATTATCTTTGCTAATCAAATTTTTATTTAAAAATAAAAAAATTATCTTATTTGAAGACAATAGTTTTTCAAATCCAATTATAAAAAATAACTTATTCATAAATAGATCCTTCTCTTACTTAGATTTATTTAAAAATAAATTTATTAGCTTAAAAGAAATAAACTATTATTTATTTAAAAGTCCTTATTAATTTAATATGTATTATGGTTTAATAACAGTCAGGTCAAATTCAAAAAGACTTTTAAAAAGATGTTTAAAAATTAACAAAAAATTTAAAAATATAAAAATCAAAATTTTTCATATAATGTTGGAAAGAAAGTTTTAAATCTGATGATACATTCAGTAATTCTGGCTAGAGGAGGATCAAAAACTATAAAAAATAAAAATTTAAAAAAAATTAACGGCAAACCTTTAGTTTACTGGTCAATTAAAGATTCTTTGAGATCTAAAACTATTTTAAAAACTTGGGTCAGTAGTGATAATCAGAAAATTTTAAATTATTCTAAAAAAAATGGTGCAGAAATAATTCGAAGACCCAAAAA
>MDSZ01101085.1_pt1 | contig 15644 bp, 16 predicted proteins | sample 811201 | NCBI WGS metagenome assembly MDSZ01 (sample SAMN05326647, study PRJNA326480) | marine metagenome | isolation source: seawater | place: Indian Ocean: North | collected 2010
TATGGAACAGGAAATATAAGATCGCTATATAATAGTTTAAAAAAAATAGAAGTTGAAGCAGAAATAATTGTAGATCCTGAGTCAATTTATAAATTTGATAAGGTATTTTTACCAGGAGTTGGATCATATAAAGATGCTATGGATATGATTAAAAAAAAAGGTTGGGAAAGACCAATAAAAACTTTTTCTTCTAACAAAAATAAAAGTTTGTTTGGTATATGTGTTGGAATGCAAATTTTAAGTACATTTGGATATGAATATGGAAAATCAAATGGTTTGGATATTATTAAAGGAAATGTTGAGTGTTTGGATAAGCAAGGTTGTGATTTAAAACTTCCACATATTGGATGGAATAATATTAAAATTTTAAATAAAAATTTGTTAACTGAAAATTTAGTTGATGATTCTAATTTTTATTTTGTAAATAGCTATTCTTTTAAATTAATTAATTCTAATGAAATAATTGCGTCAACAACTTATGGTATTGAATTTCCATCAATAATAAATAAAAAAAATGTGTTTGGCACTCAGTTTCATCCTGAAAAAAGCTCTAAGGCTGGAATACAAATTTTAAAAAACTTTATTAATGCTTAAAGTAAGAATAATTCCTACAATGCTTTGGAATGGTACAACTCTTGTAAAAGGAAATAAGTTCGAAAATGATAAGAGATCAGCAGGATCGCCTCTTACGACTATAAAGATTTATAATTCAAGAGATGTTGATGAAATACTTTTTTTTGATATTTCTAGAAATAACGAGATCATTGATAAAAATTTCATATTAAGTATCACAGATTGTGTAAGTGTTCCTATAACTATTGGAGGTGGAATTGAAAAAATATCTCAAATGAATGAACTATTTGAGTATGGTGCTGATAAAATTGCTATTAACAGTATTATTTTTAAGAATCCAGATATAATTAATGAAGCTTCAAAGAAATTTGGGTCTCAAGCAATCACAGCATCAATTGACGTAAGAAAAATTAATCAAAAATATGAATGTTTTTATGATCTAGGAAAAACTAAATCTAATAAAGAACTTAAAAATTTAATTGTTGAATGCGTGGATAGAGGTGTGGGAGAAATAGTTATTAACAGTATTGATCATGATGGGTTAATGAAAGGGTATGATAATGAGTTAATTCAACTTACCTCATCACTAGTCAATGTCCCCATAGTTGCTTCTGGAGGAGCTGGAAATTATGAACATTTCTATAATGCATACAAAAGTGGTGCAGATGCATTCGCAGCTGCTAGCATCTATCATTTCACAGAACATACTCCTGCTAAAGCAAAAAAATATCTTAAAAAAAAAGGAGTTCCAATTCGTGACAATTTTACTATAGAATAATTAATTAATGCAACGAATAAATATAAAGAAGACGAATTTGCTTGATAGTCAAATCTATTTTGCAATAAGAAATAATCCAAAAAATAGAAGAAATTCTTTAAACAGTAATAAAATAAAAATTAAAGAACACAATGAATGGTTTAAAAAAAATTATAAAAATAAATATTATTACACTTGTTATAAAGGGAAATCTAAAATTGGATATGTAAGAGGTGATGCATTAGGTGATACAATAGTTGTCTCTATCGCTCTAGATATAAAAAACCAGAATAGAAATATTGGAACTCAATGTCTAAATTTATTCGAAAAGAAAATAAATCATAACTGTATATTTATTGCCAAAGTTAAAAAAAAAAATATTATTTCAGTCCGTTTCTTTGAAAAAAACGGATTTAATAAACTCAATTATAAGAAAGGAATAATTACTTTTTATAAAATTAAAAACAATTCGGCTAATTTTTACTTAAATGCAATTAATGAAATTGAAAAAGTAAGAAAAAAAAATAACATAAATTGGATGAATATACTTAGAATTGCTTTTAAAAATTCTCCAAAGAATACATCTGAAGTTTTTAAGCAAATACATATTAGTGATGGAAAAATAAATAAGCTTACTAAAAGACTATTTTAAGAGGATATATCTTTTTTTTTTAATGGAGTCGCATAGTTTAAATTCCTTTTTGCAACTTTACCCAATATTTTTTTATAATATTTAGGTTCAAGTCCATAACTAGGTCTTATAACTTTTAGATTTTTTTCAGAAAATAATTCACCCTTTTTAATATCCTTTTTTACATAAATTGATCTTTTAAAATTTTTGTGTCTTTGTTCGGATTGTGTTAAACCATAATATACTTTTCCAAGACTTAGCCATGCATTTTTAGCCTCTTTTACTAGAAGATTAAAATCGTCTGGATCCATAGAAAAAATATCATCTAATCCACCTGCAGTTTTATCTAATGTAAAATGTTTTTCAATTATACTTGCTCCATAAGATATTGCTGAAATTGCAGCTCCTATACCAGGAGTATGATCACTTAAACCAATTTCTATTTTAAATTTTTTTCTAAGATCTGTAATCGTTTTAATATTACTTTCTTCAATTCTAGCCGGATATGAACTAGTACATTGTAGAAAGGCGAAGTTATTAAATTTTTTATTTTTTAAAAATTTATATAAATATAATATTTCGTTATATGTAGTTGCTCCCAAAGAAATAATTAATGGTTTTTTTTTTGAAATTACTTTTTCAATTAAAGGAAAATGATTATTTTCGAAAGAAGCTATTTTAAAAGCAGGTACTTTAAATTCACTTAAAAAATCAACTGAGTCTTCATCAAAAGGTGTGCTAAAACATATAATATCATTTTTTTTAGCTTCTTTAAAAATTTCTTTGTAGTAGCTAGTTGGTAGTGAACCTTTTTTGTACAAATCAAATAAACTTTTTCTAAACCATAAACTTTTTTTATCATTAATAACAAATTGTGGCTTACGTGAGTTTAAAGTTAAAGACTCTGCTTTGTAAGTTTGTAATTTAATTGCATCAGCTCCAGCTTTTTTTGCTTCTTTGACCAACTTTATTGTTCTTTTAAGACTATTATTATGATTGGCTGATATTTCAGCAATTATAAATGGTGGGTGATTAACTGAAATATTTTTATTATAAATTTTCATTTTTTATTAAAAAACGATTTTGCAATTTTTTTTAATTTTTTATTAAATACTTTGTCTCGTTCAGGATGCCACATCCATCCAAGCCAGTTATATTTTTTATGTTTTATTGCCTCAATTTGATTATCATATGAATAAGCAATAATCTCAAAATTTCTAGCTAATTTTTTAATTCCATTTTCGTGAAAACTATTAACTTTTAATGGATAATTAGAATTACTTTTAATTTTATGATTAACCCCCACATGGTTTTTTATTTTTTTTAAAGTTCCTTTTTCTATAAAATTTATAAATTGTAATCCATGACAAATTCCAAGAAGTGGAATTTTCTTATTTTTAGATATATCTGTAAGTCGTTTTTCAATTTTATATCTTAAAGAATTTTTATTTATATCATTTCCTCCACTCAATAATATGCCTTTAATTTTTAACTTATTTTGTTTTAAAAAAAAATTTAACGTTTTGATGTCCGAAACTAAAAGAGGTTGAAAGCCTAAACTTGAAACCCAATCAATTAATTTTGTATCTATGCAGAATCTTAATTCTTTTCCATTATAAAAATAATCTTGGCGCATCGATATCAAAATAAATTTATTTTTCATATATTATTGCTCTTGGATTAACAAATTTTTACAATTTAGATTTATTTTGTCAGCTAGTTTGATTTTTTCAAATATGGCATCACCACAACCTATAGCTGCAGGGATATTTAATTCATTGCACCTGATTGTCATGTGAGAATTAGCTCCTCCATATTTTGTTATTAAACCATTTATCTTAAAGCTAAAAATAAAGTCAAAACCTGGATCTGCATTTTCTAATAATATTATTTTATTATCTAGGTTGTTAGATATTTTATTTTTTAAAAATATTATTTTTGATGTTATATTTTTATCAGTTACAAAATTTGGTACACTTACTACAGATGCTCCAATAAAGGCATTTTCTTTTTCAACAATAATTTCAGGTAATCTTATTATTTTATTTAATCTTGACTTTTTAATATTACTTTCTATTTTTTTTTTAATTGTTGCTTTTGTTGAATTGGATAAATTTAATAATTGATTTATTGTTAAATTTTCAATTTCCCTAATTAGAATTTTTTTCTTTTGAGAAAAATTTATTATTTTTTCAAGAATTGAATTGACACTCTTTGTAAAAATAAATTTTGCATATTCTCTAGATCTAATAGAATTTTCAAGATATTCAAATAATTGATCTACTTTCAAATCAATTCTTTTTTTAGTGAGTAATTTTTGAATTTTATTTTTTTTTTGTAATGATAATTTAAATTTTTTATGTTTTAAAATTGAATTTACTACATCATTCGATAATACTTTTTTATTCATTTTTGAATAATTATTTGATTTTATGTCGTATGTTCCAGCTCGTAAATGTCCATATTTTTTAATAAAATCTTTATATGATAATTGGTTGTTTTTTAAAAAAACTTGATCATTTAGAAACTCAGTAGTTACAGTTGAAATTGATCTCATAAAGTTTTCTAAATCTTTTTCACTTAGAATATTTATCTCTTTTAAGGATATTAATAAATCTCTAGCTACAAAACAATGTCTTGCCAAAATTGAAAAAGGTATAATTCCATATTTTTTGAGATCTTTAATTATTTTTTTAATCGATAAAACATCAAATTTTTTATTATAAATGGTTTTTTCCTGTAATTTATCAAGAATTTCAATTTGTTTTAAATTAAATTTTATTCCTCCGTGAGACTCTTCACCAAAATTATATAAAAATATTTTAAGCAATTCCTTTTCTATTTCATGAAGATTTTTTTTATAACCTAAATTGATTAGTCTTTTTTTAATTTGAAAAGAAAAACATGTTGGAAAAAGATCAAATTCAATTTTATCATGAGAAGAAGGATTTATTTTTAATTTTGAAATACTTTTATCTATTAGTTCTTTTGAGATATTTTTATTTAAGTTTTTAGGCAATAAAGAATTTAAACTTTTTCTGACATCAATATATGGTCTGTCAGCAAAACTTTTCATTAATGAACTATCTTCAAAAAATTTATAACCCATTTTTTTTCTAGCAATTAGCCAACTTTTATTTGTGATTAAATTTGAGTAAAGACTATAACTAAGCTTTGATGGAAATTGACCAATCATTTCAGCAGGATTCCAATCGGACATTTGACTAAATATTGTTGTTCTGCCAGATAATGTAGATTTTTTTTTTAAGATAAAAGAATTTTTAATATTATCAAATACAAACTTTAATCTTTTTTCAAATTTTTTTTTATTAAACCTGTTTTCTACTTTTTTTTTGAGTACTACTGGCCTCACTTGAAACAAATAAAGTTTATTTTTTTTGTTCATGCAAAATTCAATATCTAGAGGAAAAGAAAAATAATTTTCAATTTCTTGAGTGGCCTTTATTAATTTTTTAAATCTATAAGATCTAAGAAAATTTTTTTTTTCCTTGTATATGTATAAAGTTTTATTTGAATAAACAGAATCACCAGATGTTACAGTATCTGTTCTACCAGTTACATCATCATAATTTACTGTATAATAATTTTTATATCCTGAACTATCGCCTGTAAAAATTACTCCGCTCATTTTAATATCAATTATCATTTCTTGAACTAAAATTTGTTGATCTGAAATTTTTTTTAATTTTTTTTTATAACTATTAATTATTTTTTGAATAGATCTTTTTATTTCATTTTCTTTATTTGAATGAACATTCAAAATTGAATCAAACACACCAGCAGCTGAGATTGAATTCGTGTCTTCAAGTGTTGTTGACGATCTAAGTATTATTTTTTTTTTTTTAAATTTTTTTTTTATAATTTTTTCAATTAACTTTCTTTTATTAAGCCAATCACTTACTGTAAAAACATAACTTTTAGGAATTATAAATTCTTTAATTTTTTCAGACGAATTTATTAATGTATCTGCTTTTGTACCAAGTATCATTAGATAAATATAATAATTTTAAATTTTTTTTTTATGATCATTAAATAATGTCTCGAGTTCTAAAAGTTTGCTATATTTATTTTTTGAAACTAAATTTTTTATTTTCTTTAATTTTTTTTCTCTTTCACTTTTATCAACAAGTCTAGGTAATCGTTCTTTTAATTTAATATTTTTTGTAAATTTTGTTTTTTTTAGTTTTAAAAAATTATTTAAATTTTTTATTACCTCATCAGTATTCTCAGCAAAATTATTAAATTCTATTCTGTAAATATTTTTTTTATTTTTTATTTTTTCAAATGATTTTAAATCATTAACAAAACATTCTGCTACCATGTCAATAACAATGTCGTTTTTATTTTTGTTTTTTACATTCATATTACGAAAATAATAAAATGGTTTTATATTTTTTTTGTTTTGTAAAAGAGGTATTTGACACAATCCTTGTTTTTCTGCATCACCAAGACTTAAATTTATCCATGAATTGACAATATCTATTGGGTTTCTAAAAATACTTATTATTTTTAAATTTTTAATACCTATAGATTTCCAAAAATTATAAAACCATAAACCGTCATGCGTATCTAAAAGCATATGAGTGTTTTTATAATCATGTTTTTTAACTACGTCGTAACCTCTCTTAACATCAACTCTTTTAGCAAAATAATCAGGGTTTTTAGATTGATGTATGCTCGTTTCATCATCTTTTCTAAAATTCATATTTCTTCCGATTAGTTGCTCATAATAACTAATATCAAGAATATGTTTGGCCATGAAAGTTGCGGTTTGAAAGTCTATTTTTTTAAAATGATGTAACATTGCAAATTGATCAAGCGTATAAATTTTTCTTAATATTTCTACGTTTTGAAAACTAGCAATTATAGGCGAGACCATGCTTTTGCCGGAAGTATGTGTTCCAGTAACTAAGATTAAATTTTTTAAAAAATGTTTTTTTATGAATTTCATATTATTCAAAATATATTTTTTCAAGTTTGATTAATTTTTTTTTAAATTCATTAGAAATATTTTTCATTATTTTTTTTCTTCTTATTAAGCGTTCTGGATAAGTACTTGATCTATTTCCTCTTTGATTTTTAATCTCTTTTTTTGTAAAATTACTTTTTGTTAAATTTAAAAATTTACCTATTTTATTAATTTCAAAATTAGTATTTTCTACTAATGACTCAAATTTTATTAAAAGAAGTTTTTTATTATATTTTTTTTTATATTTAAGATAATTTTTTTTTTGAATAACATACAATTTTTCGATCAAAAATATTGTTTTTTCATAAGAATTTTTTAATTTATCAAATTCATTTTCATGACCTTTGCACCAAAAAGGATAATTAGTTTTATTTTTATAATTAAAAGCTAACGTGGTATTTCTTGGATTGGTATAGAATTGACCATAATATTTTTTATTTTTCCACTCAAAAATTAAATCAATAGGATGCCTTTCTATAAAAATTACTTTTGATTTTGGAAAAGAAGCATAAATAAAACTTGGATTAATCAAAATATCATGAAACATTATAGGATAATTATTTTGCTCTTTTTTTATATCTTGTATTTTAATATCACCTTCTTTGTTTGATCTTTCTCTTTGAGAATAAAGTTTTTTATTTTTATTCTTATTTATAGAACTGTAATCTGAATCTCTTCGATTCAGGTTTCTGCCAATATTAAGATTATAAATTCTTTCATTATAAATAAATTTAAATAGATATTTTGCTTGATTATGATTAATCATCTTTAAAAAGTTTAAATAGTAAATATTCTCTGCAATAGAATCACAAATAAACATTTCTGTTTTTTTAAAACTGGAAATTATAGGGCACAAAAAACTTTTACCACTTCTTGTAACACCTCCTAAAAATAAAAGTTTTTCAGTTAAGATATTTAATATTGGATCATTTTTTTTTTTCATATAATTTAGCTTCTTCCCAATCTTTCACAGTATCAATATCAATTGATTTTGATCGGGGCAATACAACTATAGTAGAGTCTTTTGTAAAAATGCTTTTTTTATTTTTCCATAAACTTTTTGAGCCCCAGTAAAATTGTCCAGCATCTATATAGCTATTTGGTAAATCTTGGGTCCTAATATCTTTAAATTTTGAATTTATCAAATTTAATTTATTGTTCTCTAAATAAAAACTCCTTAAATTTTTTTTTTCAATTTTATTTCCTGCAAACACAAATCCTTTAAATTTATTTTTTTTTATTAATTTAAAGCCATCAGTTAAAAAACTACTTTCTATTAATGGTGCAGCGGCAAATATGCAGCAAATATTATTAAATTTTATTTTTTTTTTTTTCTAAAAGTTTAATTTCATATTTAATGACATCTATAATTGTTGCATAAGCATCTGATAGTTTTTTAGATCTTGGGTATAACGCTTTTGCTCCAAGTTTAACTGCTAAATTTGCAATTTTTTTAGAGTCTGTTGAAACATAAATATCTTTAAATAATTTTGATTTTTTTGCTGCAAGTATAGACCAATATATAACTGGTTTACCATTAAAGTTTTTAATATTTTTATTTTTGATTCTTTGACTATTTTTTCTTGCTGGTATTATAGCAATATTCATTATGTTCGTTGAGTTTAGCAGTTTTTAAATTATCCACAGAATTTAATATAAATATTTTTATAGATATATATTAAAAAAATTTATAGTAACACTGAATTATCTTGTATAACTTATTTAAATGAAGTCAAAAAAAAAAATTAAAATTATAAATGCTAATATATCATATGATGACAGAGGAGATATTGTTTATTGTAATAAATTCAATTTAATTAAAAATAAAATTAAAAGATTTTATCAAATTACTAATAATAATATAAATTTTGTAAGAGCTTGGCATGGCCACAAATATGAAGATAAATTTTTACTAGTATTACAAGGTGCATTTAAGATATGTGCTGTAAAAATTGATAATTGGAAAGATCCCTCTAAGACACTACCAGTAGAAAAATTTGTTTTAAATTCCAATTCACCAAAAATACTACATGTGCCGGGTGGTTATGCTCATGGAACTCAAAATTTAAAATTTAATTCGAAGCTTATAGTTTTTTCAACATTTTCTTTAAATCAAACCATCAGAGATGATTACAGGTTTAAAAGTAACCTTTGGCATGATTGGCATATTAAATTTAGATAATACTTATAATTGAACGAATGAAATAAATAAAATTTTTTTTTATTTATCTATTCTGACTTAACTAAACCTTTTTTACTTTAAAAACTAAAACGCTTGTTAGGTTTTTTAATAACCAGCCTAATTTAAATAGCTTTATATATTTATCACAAATAGCATTTAATTTATGGTTTTTTAAACTTACTTCAAACAAGGCTCCCTCAAAATTCAAAATTTTAAAGCCAGCTAGATTGAGATTTTTTTTTTAATCTATAGGGTGTCATTAAATTTTTTTTTATTTTGTATTTATGAAAATCATGATCTTTAAACATAAATTTAGAATTAAAAAATTTTCTTTTTTTATATTTTTTAAAATAAATACCTAATTTTGAGTCAAAAATTATTGATCTTAATGAATTGTAAACTTCATATTTCTGGCTGCTAATAAGATAAATCAATGATCTTAGTAAATATCTTATATCAAATAAATAAGAAATGGCATAACCAGATCTTTGAGCAATTATAAAAGTTCCACCTGGTTTTAAAATTCTATAAACCTCTTTAAGACTTTTATTTAAATTATAGGAATAATGGAATACTCCAACAGCAATAATTAAATCAAACTTATTAGAGTTAAACTTAAGAGCTTTATCAATATTTTGTAATGATAAATTTACTTTTGATTTTGTTTTTATTTTTTTAATTCTTTTTTTTGCTCTATTTAATAATGGCTTTGAAATCTCAACACCATAATAATTAATTTTTTTCTTTTTGATAATTTTACTCATTAATTGTCCAGCCCCAAAACCTATCTCTAAAACGTTGTTAAATTTTTCTTTATTTAAAAATTCATAAACTTTATTCATTCTTGAATTTTGGTACAAAACAACATTTCTATCAAAATAAGTTTTTTTATACTGATTATCAAATTTTAGAATATTTTTACTATTCCACCATCTCTCTGTTTCATTTATTTGTAAGTTATTTTTAAAATTTTTTCTCATTACTAATTAAGATTTTTTAAGAACAAAGATGTTAGATGACCCAATTCTATTTAAAATAAAATTAAAAATTTTTAGTTTATGTAATCCATTTAACAAGATATTAAGTATGCAAAATATTATATTTAATAAAATATTACTATTACTATTAAAAAAGACACCTCCAAAACTATATGTAACAAAATTGAAATTATAATTTTTTAAAATTTGTTTAATTCTGTCATAACCAAGTATGCGCCTCTTTCCTTTAAAATTCCATGGATTATAATCACCACTGATAAAAAGTTTAGAATTTAACCATCTTTCATTTCCATTAACCTTAAGAAGTTTTTTTAATCCAATAATTTCAGTAATAGTTGATTTTAATGTTGTTGAGTATGAATATGTAAACTTTTCTTTAAAGAACACTATCATCAAAAACTTTATAAATTTTCGAGGAGCAATTATATGCTCTATTGCGAATGAATTCGACTGCGCAAGAATTAATATTCCTCTTTTTCTTAATACTCTTTTAATTTCTTTCATACACCTTTTCAAATTCATTACATATTGAAGAGCTCCAATTATAATAACAGCATCAAATTGTTCATTTTTAAATTTCAATTTATTATCCATGCTACCGGCATAAAATGAAGCTTTTTTATTTTTTATAAATTTTTTATTCTTTGATTTTGCAAAGTTGACTAAACTTTTTGATATATCCATACCAGTATAATTATAACCCTCTTTTAAAAATAAGCCTGCAGATTGACCTGCACCAAATCCAAGTTCAAGTATATTTGAGCCTTTTCTTACATTTATTTTCAATAATTTGTTAACTGTTTTAAGCCTATTGAGTATATGATCTAAACCTGGGTTTTTATTCGTATATTTTACATTCTTATATTTTTTTACATAGGGCTCGTGGTTCCATAATCCCTTAATATTTTTTTTAACTATATTTAATTTTTCAGATTTTTTTAACATTTGATTCTTTAAGCTTTATATCTTAATTATTCATTTTTGATTAAGTTGATTTTTTTTACTTATTACAAATTAGTGTTTATGCTAGTATTTATAATTGAACAAGAGGAATAATTTAATTTAAGATAATAATTCATGAATAAAGAAAATTTAATTAAGGAAAATGACAAAATAACTACAGCTTTAAAAAAAGTTTCTGGTTCATTTGGGAAAATAACATGTGTAGTAGATAATAAGAAAAAATTATTAGGTGTAATCACAGCTGGTGATATTAGAAGAGCAATTTTAGCTGGTAATGACAGTAAAGATTCAATAAAAAAAATTTATAACAAAAATGTTTCATATATTTTTGAAAATGAAATAGCTAATAAAAAATTTGTTCGAAGTAAGTTTAGCAATAAAGAGATTAATCAATCAATATTCTATGTTCCTGTTGTAGACGAAAATAAAAAAGTTAAAAATATTTTAACTACAGAAAGAATAGTAGAATTAATGGAAAACAAAAATTTTAGACAAAAAAAGAAAAAAAAATTACCAAAAGTTTTAATTGTTGGTGGCGCAGGATATATTGGAAGCGTTTTATGCAAGAAACTTTTAAAAAAAAACTATACAGTCAAAATTGTTGATAAAGTTCTTTATGATAAAAACGTAATAAGTAATTTTATAAAAAATAAAAATTTTTCATTTGATAAAGCGGATATTTGTGATTTAAATACGCAAATTAATGTAATTAGAGATATTGATGTAGTTGTATTTCTTGCAGAAATAGTAGGAGATCCGGCTTGCAATGCAAGACCTGAGGATGCACTTAAAACAAATTATCTATCAATATCGAGTATGGCTCAACTTTGTTCCCACTTAGGAATTTCAAAATTTATTTATACATCATCATGCAGCGTCTATGGATTAGATAAGCAAAATAAATTGTTAACTGAAAAGTCAGATTTAAATCCAATTTCTCACTATGCAAGGATGAAAATAATGTCTGAAAAAGCTCTTTTATCAAATAAAAATGACATATTTAAACCTACAATCTTTAGACTAGGTACTGTTTTTGGTCCTTCATTAAGAAATAGGTTTGATTTAGTTGTTAATACTATGGCTAAAAATGCTTACTATGATAAAAAAATTAATCTTCATGGTGGTGAACAGTGGAGACCAAATATTCACGTTGAAGATGTTGCTGAAGGGATTATCGCTTCAATTAAATCAAGCCAAAAAAAAGTTGGAAATAAAATTTTTAATTTATCTTCTGATATGTCTAATTTTAAAATTAAAGATATTGCGTTTGCAGCAAAAAAAATATTTAAAAAATCTAAAATTAATATCGTAAAAAGCATGGTAGACCCTAGAAACTATAGAGTGTCCTCAAAAAAATTTTTTTATTCATCTGGATTCAAAGCAAAAAAAACAATAAACAAAGCGTATAAAGACTTTGAAAAAATATTTAGAAATAATAAAAATTTTAATCCTGATAAAAAAATTTTCAGCAACATAAAGGTTTTAAGTGACAAATAATAGATTTTTACCATATAGCCGACAATTTATTTCAAAAGATGATATTAAAAAAGTTGTTACAGTATTAAAATCTGACTTTATAACTCAGGGACCTGAAATAATAAATTTTGAAAAAAATTTTGCAAAATATGTAGGTTCAAAATATGCTGTAGCATGTGCTACTGGAACTGCTGCTTTGCATATTTCTTGCCTGGCATTAGGTATTAATAATAAATCAAATGTTCTTACGTCAGCAGTGACATTTGTTGCTTCAGCAAACTGTGCAGAATTTATTGGGGCAAATATAGATTTTGTAGATATAGATAAACAAACTCATTGCATTTCAATTGAAGATTTAGAAAAAAAATTAAAACAGAATAAAAAAATAGATCTAGTAATAGTGGTTCATCAAGCTGGTCACAGTTCAGATATGGAAAAAATTTCAAAACTGAAAAAAAAATATAAATTTAATTTAATCGAAGACTCTTGTCATGCACTTGGTGGAAAATATAATAAATTTAATGTTGGATCATGTAATTATTCCGATATTTCAACATTTAGTTTTCATCCTGTAAAACCAATTACAACAGGTGAAGGAGGAATGGTTACAACAAATAATAAAAAGATTTATGAAAAACTTATTTTATATAGAACACATGGTATTCATAAAAATTCTAAAAAATTTACTAATCTTGCACTCGCCTTTGATAAAAATAATGAACCAAACAGATGGTATTACGAAATGACTGACCTTGGTTATAATTATAGATTAACTGATATCCAGGCAGCTTTAGGAGATAACCAATTAAAAAGGATTGATAAAATTACAAAAAAAAGAAACCAAGTAGCAAATTTTTATAGAAAAGAATTAAAAAATATCTCATCACTAACACTTCCCATTGTTTCTAAAAAAATTTATCATTCATATCACTTATTCACAATTTTGTTAGATTTCAAAAAACTAAATATATCCAAAAATTTTTTTATGAAAAAATTAGCTGAGAATGGCATAGGCTCCCAAGTGCTGTATATTCCTGTTTTTTTACAACCATATTATAAAAAAAAATATAATTTTAATTTAAAAAATTTTCCGAATGCAATGCATTACTATGAGAGGGCGTTAAGCATACCAATATTTTATGACATTACAAAAAAAGAATTAAAAAAAGTAATTAATACAATTAAAAAATTAACTACAAATATTTGATATAAAAATTTAAAGTAATTAAAAGTATTTTTGTAAATAATAGTTAGCTAACTAAAAGGTAATTTTGTGGTAATTTGGTTTATAGGTGTTTCTGGTAGTGGGAAGTCATTCTATGCAAAAAAACTATTTTCACTAATAAACAAAAAAAAAAAATCAATCTATATTGATGGGGATGAAGTAAGAAAATATATTACTTACAAATTAGGTTATACAAAAAAAGATAGAGAGAAAAATTCATTATTCATTTGTGACTTATGTAATTTTTTAGAAAAAAGTGGTTATATTGTAATATGCTCAATATTATCTATTTTTAAAAAACATCAAAAAAGAAATAGATCTCTTTTTCAAAAGTATATTCAAGTTTATATGAATGTAGATTTGAAAAAAGTGATTGAGAGAAATAATAAAAAAATTTACTCAAAAATTAACGTTGTTGGAAAAGATCTAAAATTTCCTAAACCATACAAGTCTGATATTACAATTAAAAATAAATTTGATTTATCATATAAAAAAGACATCGTAAAAATAATCAAAAAAATTAATGATAAATAAAAAAATAATTAAACTTTTAAAAAAAATTAGAAACAAAAAATATCAATCAGTTACAATAAGTCCTGGCCAGGCGAAAAAAATTGAAAGATCAAAAATTATGGTCTTTAATAATTTTAAAAAAATTAAGAAAAATGAGTCTAGAAATGAATTTTTTGAAAAAGAAGATAAGACATTTTCAACTTTAAAAGAGATTTTTAATAAAAAAAAAATTCTTAATTATGATAAAAAATTTATTGAGAAAATGTATCATAAATACAACTATAATTTAAATCTCAAATCAAAATATAACATGAAATTCAAAGCGATAACCAAAAAAAACACAAATGTAATAAGTTATTTATATTTGGGTTTGTTAATAAAACCTAATAAGAGAATTAATTATTTGCAAATTTTGAACATGATACTAAAAATTCTTGATCATATTCTTATCAATCTCAAATATGTGAATCTATCCAATTCGCAAATATTAGTTGCAAAACTGATACATAGGGAAATATTTTATATAAAAAAAGTCAAAAAAAAAATTTATGTTAAAAATTAACTTAATATTATCATCTACAAATAGATCTTTAATCTATTTAAAAGAGTTAATAAAAAACAATTATAGATTAAATTTAGTAATATTTTATTCATTAAAAAAAAATAAAAGAATACTAAATATTTTAAAACAAAAAAAAATTAATTATCAAGTATTTAAAACAAATGAAATAAATGAAATAAATATTGAAAAAGAATTATCAAGATCAAAAAATGCATTAAATATTTTTTCTGGATATCCTGGACAAATTATAAAATCAAAAAAAATTCTTAAAAATATAATTCTACATATTCATCCTGGCTCTCTTTATGATTTTAAAGGTTCCACTACTCTTTATTATAGCCTAATAATGAAAGGCACAATTTACTGCAGTGTTATAGCATTAAATAATAAAATTGATTCTGGTAAAGTACTTTTCAAAAAAAAATTTTTTATGCCAAAAAAAATAACAATTAAAAAATTTGAAAGTAATTTTGAAAATAACTTAAGAGCTATTACTTTAATAGAATACTTAAAACTTCGTTCTAATAAATCTCAAAAAATAAACAAAAGAAGATATTCATCTAAGTCTGAAATAAGCAATTATTATATTTGCCACCCAATTCTTAGAGGTTTGGTTTTTAATAAAAAATTTTATTAAAATTATCTATATCTAAAATTTTTTTCAGTGCATAAATCAAGCCAATTGAGCTATTAGTACTGGTCAGCTGCACACATTGCTGTGCTTCCACACCCAGCCTATCAACGTGGTGGTCTACCACGGCTCTATAGGAAGAA
>MDSZ01010948.1_pt1 | contig 15643 bp, 21 predicted proteins | sample 811201 | NCBI WGS metagenome assembly MDSZ01 (sample SAMN05326647, study PRJNA326480) | marine metagenome | isolation source: seawater | place: Indian Ocean: North | collected 2010
AAGAATTTATTTTTTTTATTAATATGATTAATTATTTCTGGAAAAAATTTTATTAAGAATTCACTTCTAGCTCTTTCTGCAAATCTTAAATAAGTAGTATGATAAGCAAACCCTGAAGAATCTGTATCTTCATAAAAAACTTTAAAATTTGTAGAATATAATTTTATCATGAAAAATTATTTTAGATGATTAAAACCTTTTTTTGATAAAATTCTTCCCCTTGAAGTCCTCTGAACCAATCCCCTTTGCATAAGATATGGTTCAATGACATCTTCAATAATATCTCTTTGTTCTAATAAGGCAGCACTCAATGTCTCAATACCGACTGGACCTCCATTATAATTTTCTGAAATACATCTAAGATACCTTCTGTCCATCTGATCAAGACCTTCAAAGTCAATTTTCATTTTTTCTAAAGAATCAATGACTAACTCTAAATCTATTATTTTAACATTTGAAACAATAGAGAAATCAATTATTCTTTTTAATAATCTTATAGCAATTCTAGGTGTACCTCTAGATCTTTTAGCAATTTCGAGAGAAGCATCATCATTAATAAAAACCTTTAATTTCATTGCGTACAAAATAACAATTTCTTTAATATCAATTGGGTCATAAAAGCTTAGTTGGAATTGTATTCCAAATCTATCTCGTAAAGGTCTTGATAAAAGTCCTAATCTTGTTGTTGCACCTATTAATGTAAAACTATCGATTGAAATTTGCATAACTCTCGCTGACGGGCCTGATCCAATAATGTAATCGCATTTAAAATCCTCCATGGCAGGATATAAGGTTTCTTCGATAATTGGAGACAATCTATGAATTTCATCAATGAATAGAATATCTCCCACAGACAAATTGCTTAACAATGTTACTAAATCGCCTTTTTTGGTAAATGCTGGTCCTGAAGTAGAGTGAATATTTACTTTTTTTTCCAGAGAAATTATATTAGCCAAAGTCGTTTTACCTAATCCTGGAGGTCCATATAGAATAATATGATCTAAACTTTTCTTTCTTTTATCTGATGATTTAATAAAGGTTTTTAAATTAGATTTAATTTGTGATTGTCCAATGAATTCGTCAATTGATTTTGGCCTTAAACTAAAATTTTTTTCCTCATTTTTTTCTTTTGGATTTAAATCCGGGTTTTTAGATTCATTCATTTATCTTCCTTGGTTTACTCAAATATTTAAGTGCAATAGGAATAAGGTCTTCTATTTTTTTTTTATCATTTTCACTTATTACTCTGTTAGAAATTTCCTGTGAAATTTTATTTTGATACCCAAGATTTTCTAAACATGAAACCAGATCAAGAAATAAATCATTTTTTTTATTTTGAATTTTATAATTGATACTAGAATCTTTCTTTTTAACTTTTTCTTTTAATTCATTTATAATTCTTAGCGCCAACTTATTTCCAACCCCAGAAATTTCCATAAATTTTTGATGATTTTCTTTTAAAATAGACTCTGTGATCTCTTCGATTCCCATTTTTGACATAATGTTTAAAGCCATTTTGCCGCCAACACCTTGAACTATCAATAAATCAGAAAAAATTTCTCGCTCTTCATTTTCTTCAAAACCGAATAGAAGTCTTGCATCTTCTTTAATAATCTCAAAAATGTGTAAAGATATAAATTCTCCTATTTTATTAATTTTTTTTGTAAGATTTTCTGTAACAAAAATTCTAAAAATGATACCTTGACAGTCAATATCTATAAAATCTTCCGAAAATGACTCAACTTTACCTTTTAATTTTACTATCATAACTAAATCAAAGAGGATATTTTTGAATGTTTTTGCATAGAATCACAAATTGCTACAGCTAAAGCATCCGCAGCATCTTCGCTTGTAATATTTATATTTGGAAAAAGCCTTTTTATCATCTGTATCATTTGATTTTTATCTGCATGTCCATAACCAACTAGGTTTTTTTTTATTGTATTAGGTGAATATTCATTTACAACTAAGTTATTTCTTCCTGCGGTTAAAAAAACAATTCCCCTGGCTTTTCCTAATTTTAGACTGCTTTCTGGGTTTTTATTAGAAAATATTTTTTCTACAGCAACCACTTCAGGTGAATATTTTTCAAAAATAAAAAGGAGTTCATTAAAAATTTTAGTTAATCTTTTTTCTAATCTTTCATTACTTTTTGTGATAATAACTCCGTGAGAAATATATTTATCATGAGATCCTAAACTTTCTATGATTGCCCATCCTGTATTTATTAGTCCCGGGTCAACTCCTATAATTTTTTTAGGTTTAATCAATTATTTTTTCCATTAAAGAATCATTAACATTAAAGTTAGAAGAAACATTTTGTACATCATCTATATCTTCTAATTTTTCTAATAATTTGAATAAGTTTTTTGCATCATTTTCATTACCCACTTCCACAAAACTAATTGGACTCCATTCTAAATTTGAAAAATTTGGAAAGGAAAATTTTTTTTCAAGTTTTTCAAGTATCTGATGATAGGTTTGTACAGATGTAATAATTTCATATGACGATTCTAACTCATTTAAATCATTAACATCAATTGATAAACAAAATTCAAAAAAAGAATCAAAGCTTTCAATTTCTTTTGAATATGAAATTACTCCCCTCTTTTCAAAAAAATGCTTTACACATCCACTTATACCTAAATTACCATTAAATTTAGAAAAAGCAGCTCTAACTTCAGAAGCACTTCTATTTCTATTATCTGTTAATGATTCAACTAAGATTGCAACACCACTTGGACCAAAACCCTCATAAACGATTTCCTCAATATTATTTTCATCACTTGAATTATTTTTTTTTATTGCTCTTTCAATATTTTCTTTTGACATATTTGAGGATAAAGCATTATTTACAGCTGTTCGGAGCCTAGGATTAGAATCAGGTTCCGGACCTCCTAATTTTGCTGCTACAGAAATTTCACGAATTAATCTAGAAAAAAGTTTTGCTCTTTTCTTGTCTTGGGCACCTTTTCGATGCATTATATTTTTAAATTTCGAATGCCCTGCCATATCAATGCCTTTTAAATTTTCCTCCGTTTAAAATTTGAGTGTAGCTTACAATCGAATTATCTTTATTAGAAATTTCAACAATAGTTCCAGAAAAGGTTCCTTCACCTTCTGCAGTTTGCAATCTTACCTTTAAGTGTTTATGAGTAAATTTAAGAATTGAATTTTCTTTTTTCATTCCAATAACAGAGTTATAATCACCGCACATACCTATATCTGTCTGATAAAAACTTCCTTTTTCCAGAATTTGTAAATCAGCTGTAGGAACATGAGTATGAGTTCCAAAAGTAGCTGTTACCTGTCCATCAAAGAAATGTGCTAGAGCCATTTTTTCTGAAGTTGACTCCCCATGAACATCTATAAAAATTAATATATCGTTAAATTTTTCTTTTATAATATCAATAATACTTTTTACTGCATTAAATGGATTATCAAATGAATCCATAAATAATCTACAAATTACATTGATAACACATATGTGCTTTCCATTAGCTAGTTGAAAAACACCAAAACCATTGCCTGGACAATTATTAGGAAAATTACAAGGTCTCAAAAGTCTTTTATCTTTGTCTATATATTCAAGAATTTCTTTTTGATCCCAAATATGATTGCCAGAAGTAATAACATCCACTCCCCAGTCGTAAAAGTTTTCACAAATTTTTTTTGTAATTCCAAAGCCATTTGCAGAATTCTCTCCATTAAGTATAACAAAATCAATTTGTTCTTTATCTCTTAAAAGCGGTATCTGCTTTTTTATTACATCTCTTCCAGATCGTCCCACCACATCTCCACACATCATAATTTTCATTCAATAATCCTTGTTTGGGTAATAATATAATTCAATTTTTTATCGTATTGCATTGTTGGAACTTTTTCAATTTGCTGCTCATCAAATGCCACACCAATTGTTAAAATATTCTTTTTTTTTTCTAAAAATGAGATTGTTCTATCATAATATCCTCCACCATAACCAATTCTATTTTTCTTTAAATCAAAAGCGATGAGCGGGATCAAAAGCAAAGTTGGTTCAATAAAAATATTATTGTCAGGGACTAAAATATTAAATTTCCCCTCAACTAGCTTTGTTTCATTATAAATCCATTTTTTAAAAAAAAGGTGATGATTAATTTTTTTTATAAATGGCAAACAAATATTTATTTTTTTTTTTCCTAAATAGCTTAAAAAGGGTAATATATCAGCTTCTGAATTAGAGGAAATATATCCAGAAATAGTTTCTTTTTTGTCAAAATTAAAACTTTTAAGCCTCTCAAAAATTTTTTTTTCAAAAATAAATTTATTTTTAATAGCCTTTCTTTTTTTCAATAAATTAAATCTTATGTCTGCTTTATTCATTTTCTTTTGTAAGAATTTGTTCTAAATTATTTAATTCTTTAAAAATCTCTTCAAATTTAAACGACTCATTATTTTGGTATTTTTTCAAATCATTTAATTCACCAGCTAGGATTAAAGATAAAATAAGAAATTTCTTTTGTTGAGTTAAACTAGATGAATTTTCAATAGAGCTTAATTTTTGGTTTATCAAATTTTCAGCCTCTCGAAGAAGCTTTTCCTCTCCATCTTTACACTGCACTTCATAATTAATATTATCAATTTTTAATTTCAAAACCGGCATTCATTATTTCTTAATTTTTTTCCAGGTATACAATTACTTTTTCTATCGTTTTAGAAATTTTCTTTAAAAGAGCTCTCTTTTCATTATCATTTGATTTAAGTGTCAATTTTGTTTTGTTTTTTAACTCAATAACTTTTTCTAAAATTTTTTGAGTTTCTTCACTACCTATTTTTTTCATCAAAATAAATACTTCCTCTTTACATTATTATAATAATTCATTAATCAATTAATATAAAATAATTATATGAAATTAAAAATTGCAATAAATGGATTTGGGAGAATAGGAAGATTAACTCTTAGAGCCATAATTGAAAGAAATATTAAAAATTTAGAAGTTGTTGCTATTAATGATCTAGGTAATCTTGAAAGTAATATTCATCTTTTGAAATATGATTCCATTCACGGAATCTTAAATGAGCAATTTAAATTAGAAAACGAGAGTTTGTTATTACAACATCATAAGATAAGGTTTTTAAAAGAACCTGATCCTGGAAATTTACCGTGGAACAAACTTGATGTTGATTTAGTTATTGAGTGTACTGGAAGATTTACTTCTAGAAGCGATTCAGAAAAACATCTTAAGACCGGAGCAAAAAAAGTTTTAATTTCAGCTCCAGCAAAAGATCCTGACATGACAGTTGTTTATGGAATAAATCATATGGATATTAAAAAAACTGATAAAATAATTTCAAATGGTTCTTGTACTACTAATTGTTTGGCTCCTTTAGCTTTTTTAATTGATAATGAAATTGGAATTGAATCAGGATATATGACAACAGTACATTCCGTTACAGGGGACCAAACAACAATTGATACACTCCATAAAGATTTAAGAAGAGCAAGAAATTCATTAATTTCTATAATTCCAACATCTACAGGTGCGGCCAGAGCAGTTTCAGAAGTATTACCTAATCTAAAAGGTAGAATTGATGGAAGCGCTATTAGAGTCCCAACCGCAAATGTTTCATTGATTGACTTTAAATTTTTAGCAAAAAAAGAAACGGACGAAAATGAATTAGTTAAAATTTTTAAATCAGCAGAAAAAAATGAATTTAATTCTATAATCCAAACTACTGATGAGCCATTGGTTTCACCTGATCTTAATCATAATTCTCATAGTTCAATAGTTGATCTTAAAGAATTAAAAGTAATTGAAAAAAAATTTTGTAGAATTTTATCATGGTATGATAATGAATGGGGATTTTCAAATAGATTGGTTGATGTAGCCTTGCATCTTGCTTCATGAAGATTTATAAAAATCTGACATTTGAAATTACTGATTTAAAACAAGTCTATTTAATAAAAGAAAAAATTATAACTGAGCCAATAAATATTATTTATCCATTCCATTTACTAATTTGGCAGGGTCCATACTTCTCAAAAATGGTCAATTTAATGTTTGAAAATAGAAAAATCAACTTTATTGTAGAATCAAAAGATGATGTAGGAATGTTTTTTTCATTGATAGAAATAGGAATTAAAAAAATTTCTATATCTATGACATTGGATAAAAAATTAACTGAAAAGGTTCTCTCAATAGCAAAAAAAAGTAATGTTAAAATATATTTTACAGAAAATTTTAAAATAGAAAAATTAAATCTTTAATAAAAAATATGAAGTTTTATATAATATCTCCACCTAATGAAAATATTAACTTTAATCCAATAAATTTTGAGTTAATTTCTAACCATATCAAAGTCGACTATTTTCAGTTTAGACCTAAATTTTCTTTACTTGCTCAAAGATTATCATTTGTTAATAAGTATTTTAATGACTTTTATGAAATATGTAAAAAAAAACAAATTAAAATGATAATAAATGATGATTTTGAGATTGCAAAAACGTTTTTATTTGATGGTATACATTTAGGACAAATGGATAGAAGTTGTAGTGAAGCGAAACAATTTTTTGGTCAAGACTTTCATATCGGAATTTCCTGTAAAAGTTCTATTAAAATGTATATTGATGCAAAAAATAACGGAGCAAGCTATGTTGCATTTGGACCAACTTTTAAATCGTCAACTAAAAATCATAAAGAAATTGATTTAAAAAAATTGTCAAATCTCACCAGCAATGTAACTTTACCAATCACTTTAATTGGGGGTATTAAACACAGTAATTTCTTAAAATTAGATAAATTTAAGCCAAATAATATAGCAATTATTGACAGTCTGTGGAATTTTAAAGATGGACCAATTAAATCAGCTGAATTATTCAAAAAAAAATTAATAGGGAGATAAGTTATGAAAATGAATGCTAATTTATTAAAAAATGGAAATGTTATAAAATATAATGACAAATTACTACAAGTACTTAATACAAATATAATTAAACCAGGAAAAGGCGGAGCTTACATTCAAGTGGAAATGCGAGATTTAAAAAGTGGTTCAAAAGTAAATGAAAGATGGAGAACATCCGACGATGTTGAGAAAGTATCTGTAAATGAAATATCAGTAACTTTCCTATTCATTGATAACAAACAAATTAATTTAATGAATAATGAAAATTATGAACAGTTTTCTTTAGAAAGTTCAGTTTTAGGAGAAAAAATCAGTTTACTTCAAGATGGAATGAACCTAATGGCCGAATCAATAGATGGTGAGATCTATAATCTTAAATTGCCAAGAAATATTACAGTTGAAATTCAATCAGCCGATGCAGTAGTTAAAGGTCAAACTGCCTCTTCTTCTTTCAAAAATGCAGTTACAACAACAAATACTAAAATTTTAGTACCTCAACATATTAAAGAAGGCGATAAAATAATAATCAACAGTGAAAACCTTGAATACCTTGAGAAAGCTAAAAATTAAACATGACATATATTTCTCCACTTTTAAATTTTCTCACGAAATCAACAAGACAAATTGGTAAAACACTTGTTAGAGATTTTATGGAAATTGAAAAACTTCAAAATTCTTTAAAAAATCAAAGTAACTTTATCAATATTACAAAAAAAAAAGTTGAAAAGAAAATTTTCGATAATTTAAAAAAAGTTAAAAAAGATTTAGAAGTAAAATCACTTAATACTGAGGATTCTAATGATTGTTGGATAGTAGAAATTATCGACAACACTTTAAATTTTTCTAGAGGAATTTCTGACTTCTGTATTCTTATTGCTTTGAAACAAAAAAAAGAAATTTATGCAGCTGTAATATATAATCCAATACAGGATGATATTTTTTTTTTTGAAAAAGGAGTTGGTGGGTATAATAATGATTTAAGAATTAGAATAAATCAAAGAAATGATATAACAGAATCAATTCTATTTGGAATTTATAACAAACATAACTCTGTTGACGATGCTAAAACTATAAATATAATTAGAAATATATTTACATTACAGAAATTTAATTTGAGGGAATCTGGCTCACTTTTTCTAGATATTTGTAATGTTGGAAGTGGAAGATATGATGGATGTATGATGTTAAACCCTTCAAATAATAGTTTATTAATTAATAAACTCATTATGCAGGAAACTGGTGGAGGGGTTTTTCAAACTACTAAATCAAATTCAGAAATTTATTTTTTTTGTAACAAATTTTTAGGAAATTTTTTAAAGGAGATTATAGATAATTCAAATGAAAAAAAATAAACACTTAATCATAAAATCTCTTTGTTTTTTTCTTGTAGTTACACTTTTTTCAGATCCTAAATTATTGAGAGCTCAGGAACCAAAAGAAATAAAAAAAATAATAATTGAAAATTTACCTGAAAATCAGAGACTTCTGTCTCCACCAATAGAAAAATCAAATGAAAAAATTAAATTAATACCACCTCAATCTATAAGAAATCAAATTGTTGAAGAAGAAAAAAAGAAGAAAGAAGAATTAGAGAAAATAAAAAAAGCTCAAGAAAAAAAGAAGAAAGAAGAATTAGAGAAAATAAAAAAAGCTCAAGAAAAAAAGAAGGAAGAAGAATTAGAAAAAATAAAAAAAGCTAAAAAAGAAAAGAAAGATAAAGAAGACCTTCAAAAAATTAAAAAGACTGAAGAGCTTCCAGTCATATCAAACACAACTAATCAAAAAAAACTCGAGGAAATAAACAAAGCAGTTGAAGAAAGAAAAAAAGAACTAGAAGAAACAAAAAGATCTGTAGAAGAGAAAAAAAACGAATTAGAGAACAAGAAAAAAGCTGAAGAAATTAAGATTAAAGAGGTAGAAAAGGCAAAAAAAAAATTAGAAGAAGAAAGAGAAAGGCAAAAGCTTGAGAATTTAAAAAAAGCAAAGGAAATACAAAAAATAAAAGAAGCTGAAAAAGTAAAGAAGATTGAAGATGAAAGAAAAAGAAAAGAAGCTGAAGCATTAAAAAGAGCCGAAGAAAAAAGATTGCAAAAATTAGAAGAAATTAAGAAAGCTGAAGAAAAAAAGAAAGAGAAAGAACTTCAAAAAAAGCAAAAAGCAGAGGAAAAGAAAAGAAGAGAACAAATTAAAGCACAGAAAAAAGCAGAGGAATCACAAAGAAAAAAAGAAAAAGAAGCTTTAAGAAAAGCTAAAATTAAAGAAAAAAAACAAAAATTAGAAGCTGAAAAAAAAGCAAAAACTGAAAGAAGAAAAGAAGAAGAAAGAAAAAGAAAAGCTGAAGCAGCAAAAAAGAAAAAAGAAATTGAAGAGAAAAAAAGAGTTGAGGAAGAAATCAAAAAAAAGAAAGCTGCTGAGGCAAAATTAGCAGAAGAAAAAAGAAAGAAAGAAATTAAAGAAAAAGAATTTTTAGAAAAAGAAAAGAAAAGAAAAGAAGTCGAAGAAGCAAAAAGACTTAAAGAAGAAAAAAAGAGAAAGGAATTAGAAGTTAAACGTATTAAGGAAGAAAAACGAAAAAGAGAACTTGAAGATATAAAAAAGGCTAAGGAAGAAAAAGAACGTTTAAAAAGACAAAATGAAATTGAAAAAAGAAAAAAAGCTCAAGAAAAAAAATATAATGAAAAATTAGAAAAAGCAAAAAGAAAAAAAGATCAAGAATTAAAAGAAAAGGAAATTAAAAAAGCAAAAGATGCTGAAGAAGAAAAAAAAAGATTATTAAACGAAGCTAGAAAGGCAGAAAAAAGAAGGCAACTAGAACAAATTGAAAAAGCTAAAAAAGAAGAAATAGAGAGAAAAAGATTGGAATTACAATCTAAATTAACATTAGAGGAAGAAAAAAAACTTGAAGAAAAGAAAAAAATCGCTGAAGAAAAACAACGTAAAAGAGAAGCTGATTTGCAAAAAAAGAAATTAAAAAAACAAAAAATAGCTGAACAAAAAAAATTAATTGAAGAAAGGAAAAAAAGAAAAGAAATAGAGAAAAGAAAAGAAAAAGAAAGAAGAATTAGAGAAAAATTAATTTTGGCAGAGGAAAGAAAACAAAGAGAAGAAGAGAAAAGAAGAAAAAAGGAGATTGAGAAATTAAAAAAGTTTGAACTTCTAACTGAGCAAAAAAAACAAAAAGATAAAAGTATTTTAGATAGAAAAAGGGAAAAGCTAGAAGATAAAGAGAAAAAAATAAGGGAAAAACAAAAAATCGCAAGGGAATCTAGAATTAATGAAGACCTTATGAAAAAAGAAAAGGAATTAGAAAAAATTAAAAAAATTCAGGATCTGAATTCACAAAAACAAGAAAAATTAGCACAGAAAAATAATTTAAAATTAGAAAAAGAAATGCTACTTAAAGAAAAGCAAGTCCAAGCTTTGAAAGAAAAAATTAAAGAAGAAAAAAGAGTTGCTGATATTCTAGCTTTAAAGGAAAAAAAGCAGAATATGGTTCTAAATAAAGATAATTTAACTCAATACATGGTTATTAATCAAAAGGAAGAATTAGAAGATAAAGATAAAAATAAAAAAAACAGAGATGAAGAATCTATTATTTTAAAAAAAATTGAAGATAAAATTTTAAAAGAAGAACTCATTAAAAAAAGAGAAGAAGAGATAAAAAAGAGAAAATTCTCTTACTTTATGAATCAGGAGGAGATAGATCAAGAATATGATGAAGATAAAACTAAATATTTTTTGAAGAATACAATAAAAAAAACATCTAATGAAAAAATAGATGATAAAACAATTAAAAATGGTGAGAATAAAAAAAAGCTTCTTAAGAAAAATTTATTAAAAAATGGTGAAGAAAATTATACAGATAAAAAAAATAAAGACCTTTTAGCCGCATTAAGTGCACCAACTTCAATAGTAGAATTAAAAGAACAAAAAATTGATGAAAAAAAAGAAATTTTGTACTTTGAAAGTTTTGATACAGAACTCGTTATAAAACAAAAGAAAAAACTGAAAGAATTTGCAAAAGTAATTAAAGATAGGCCGGTCAAAGTTATTATTAGAACATCAATTTTAAAAAATGATAATGAATTTAATAAGTATAAGAAAATCCTTAAATCAAGAGCTTTACATATAAGAACATTCCTTCTTAACCAAGGAATTTCTCACAATAGAATAACTATTCAAATAAAAGAAAAAAATGTACCAAAAAACTGGAAGAATGAGGTAGTATTAACCTTTATTGAGGTCTAAATGAAAATAATAGGAAAATTTGTTTTAAGAATTGTTTTTTTCTTAACCGTTATATCCTCGTTAATTTATTTCCATTTCGAAACACTTCATGGTTTTTTTCTGACTAATCAAACACTAAACGCATTAATTTTATCAGTTATCTTAATTGGAATTATATTTATTTTAAGACAAATTTTTCTAATTGAATCAGAAGTAAAGTGGTTGAACAACCTTTTAAAAACTCAGAAAGGATTAAAGATCAGTGTCAAGTCTCCATCACTATTAAAGTATCTAGATAATTTTTTAAAAAAAAATACAGGAAAAGTAATTTTTTCCCAATCATCACTTAAAACAATTATGGAAAGTTTAGAAGGAAGGATTGTTGAAAGTAGAGAAATTTCAAGGTATACCATAGGACTTACAATTTTTTTAGGTTTACTAGGAACTTTTTGGGGACTTTTAGAAACTATAAATTCAGTTGGAGCAACTGTTAGTAATTTAGATTTTTCAGAGAATACTCAAAAATTATTCAAAGTTTTAAAACAAGGGTTAGAAGACCCCTTAAATGGGATGGGAACAGCATTTAGCTCCTCTCTTTTTGGGTTAGGAGGGTCACTGATTCTTGGGTTTCTAGATTTACAATGTAATCAAGCACAAAATAGGTTCTTTAATGAAGTTGAGGATAAACTTTTAGAATACACAAAATTTTCCCTTATGAATATGGATGATGATGATAAGAAAAATCTGGCACCTGCATATTTAGATGCATTAATTGAAGTTACAACAGAAAATCTTCAGAAATCCACCTCTGTTATTGATAAACAAAACAATCACCAGGAGTCTATTTCAAAGTCAATTTTTGAAATAAATCAATTTCTTGCTGAAAATGTAAGTTTAAATAAAGAAATAAGAGAGGAAATAAAGGTTTTATCAAAAACTATAGCTAATATTAAGAAATAATGAGAATAAGTAGAAAAAATATCTATGAAATTAATATTTGGCCAGGTTTTGTAGATATTTTAGGAACGCTATTAATCGTAACGATATTTACAGTTTTAATATCAACTGTAACCCAAATTTACTTTAATGATCAATTAGATATAAAAAGAGGTGAAATTTCATCTTTGGATAGCCAATTAAATAAGCTTATATCACAACTTGAGCTTGCAACTTCAGAGAAAAAACAATTACAAAAAAAAATAACTGAGATAGGTTTTAATTTAAAAAATCTTGAGAAAGAAAAGAAATCTGTTCTTCTAGAAAAAGAAGATCTTGAGGAAACCCTGACAAAAAATAATTACCTACTAAAAATAAAAGATAAAGAAATTAATTTACTTGTAACTGAAAAAAGTAAAATTTTAGATGATTTACAAAGTAAAAATATAAAAATTTCTGACTTTAAAAATCAAAATAAAGAAGCAAAATTACAAATTTACGAATTAAATAGAAATGTTGAAAAACTTAATAAAAGAATTAAAGATTTATCAAATCTTTTACTCTCTGCAGAAGAAAAAGACAAAAAAAATAAAATAAAAATTGAAAATTTAGGCCAACGTCTAAACCAAGCATTAGCTGGAAAAGTCCAAGAATTAAGTGAGTACCAATCAATTTTCTTTAAAATGGTAAAAGAAGTTATTGGGGATAGAGAAGATATTAAGGTTTCTGGAGATAGATTTATATTTCCATCAGAAATTTTTTTTCAATCAGGTTCTGATGTTTTAGAACCAGAGGGTTTAGTCAAACTAAAAAGTTTATCACAAAGTTTAAAAGAAGTTTCTAAAATCATTCCAAAGAAAATTGATTGGGTTTTAAGGATTGACGGTCACACCGATAAAATTCCAATAAATAACAATAAGTTCACATCTAACTGGCATTTGTCAAGTTCAAGGTCAATCAATATTGTCAAATTTTTTATTAACGAAGGTATACCACCCAAAAGATTAGTTGCAGCTGGATTTGGAGAATACTCACCTATTATCGAAGAAAATTCTGAACAAGCATTTAAGAAAAATAGAAGAATAGAAATTAAACTTACTACGAGATAATTTTAATTTTTTCTAAAATTTTTTTTGTAAATTTCCAAAAATAATTAAATTCTCCAAATAATGTACCTACAATAATCAATAAAACTTGATACAAAGGAAAAATTAATAAAATTCTTAATACCCAATAAATTAAACCATGTCCAAAAAAATCCCCAAAAAAAAAATTTATAAAATATTCCCCTAAAATTACTGACAATGATCCAGTAATTGCAAAAACAAGAAAAACTATTGAAAGTTGAAAAAAACTTTTAACCTTGAATATTTTTAATAGATTATTGATCATTATTATTTTTAAGTTCAGATAAAATCAAATCATACAATCTTAAATTTTGGTCTCTAGTACTTATCCAACTTTTAAAATCATTTTTATCTTTAAGTTCAAAGTGATGGGCACCGCTAATAGGTGATGATAACCAAATCTGAGAAGTTGGTTCATGAAAGTTTAAAATGAATACTAAATTATCGTTCTCAAATTTTAATACTTCTTCATCAAAATCAACATCATAATTTTCAAAACTTTCTTCAATGATTAAAAAAAAATCATCTAAAGTCTTTTGTGCGATATTTTTTATATTGTATTCCAATTTTATCTTTTTAATAACTTGCAAAGTAAATTTAATAATTATATATATTCAGTCAAGTTTTATGAAAAAAGAAATACATCCTAAATATCATTCTATAACTGTTCAGTTAACTGATGGTACAACTTTTGAAACTAGGTCAACCTATGGTAAAAAGGGGGATGTTTTAAAACTTGATATTGATCCATCTTCTCACCCTGCTTGGACTGGTTCGGGTTCAAAAATTCTTGACTCTGATGGTCAAGTAGCAAGGTTTAAAAAACGTTTTCAAAACTTGAATTTCAAAAAATAATAGTTTTTGATGAAGGCAGTTCACTATGAAGACCCAGGCGCCCCAGAGGTTTTAAAAATAATTGACTTAAAGGTTCCTGAAGTATCTAGTGATGAAGTATTAATAAAAGTTTTTTGTGCTGGTGTAAATAGACCCGATCTAATTCAAAGAGAGGGAAATTACCCTCCTCCTCCTGGACATTCAAAAATTCTTGGACTTGAAGTTTCTGGAATAATAAAAAAAAAAGGAGATAATGTTAAAGATTTCAAAATAGGAGATAAAGTTGCTGCATTAGTTGATGGAGGAGGTTATGCAGAATATTGTGTTGCCAATAAAGATCAAACTTTTCTAATTCCTAAAAATTTTTCATTTCAAGAAGCAGCCGGAATACCAGAATGTTTTTTCACTTCATGGTCAAATCTTGTAGATAGAGGAGAACTCAAATCTAATCAAAAAATTCTCATTCACGGAGGAACAAGTGGGATTGGATTAGCTTCTATTCAAATTTTACAAATGTTTAAATCTGATATTTTTGTTACTGTTGGCAATGAAAGAAAAGTAGAATTCTGTAAAAATTTAGGTGTCCAAAATGTTATTAATTATAAAAATTGTGACTTTTTTGAAAAGATAAAAAGTTCAAAAAATTTCATGGGATTAGATTTAATTCTGGACATCATTGGTGGAGATTATGTAATGAAAAATATAAATCTTCTTAGAAGTGAAGGTAAATTGATAAATATTGGATTTCAAAAGGGTTCCACAGTGGAAGTTAACTTAATCAAAGTAATGCTCAAAAGGCTTAATATTACTGGGTCTACATTGAGAATTAGAAGCTCATCTTTTAAATCAAAAATATTGAACTCATTAAAAAAGAATATTTTTCCTCGCTTTGAAAATGGTACCATTAAATGTTACATTGATTCAGTCTTCAAACTAGAAGATGTAGTTATGGCTCACAAGCGAATGCATAAAAGTGAACACATTGGTAAAATTATATTAGAAATAGGGAAGTAAAAAAATGAGAAAACCATTAATGCCAAAAGCTACAGCTGTTTGGTTAATAGATAATACTTCATTATCATTTAAACAAATTGCTGATTTTGTTGGATTACATATTCTGGAGATTCAAGCTATAGCAGATGGGGAAGTTTCTTCAGGTATTCTTGCAAGGAATCCTATGGAGTATGGTGAGTTATCTATAGAGGAAATAAAAAAATGTGAAAAAAATTCAAAGTTGAGTCTTTCAATTAGTAAATCAGAAATACCTATGCCTGAAACAAAAACTAAAGGTTCAAGATACACGCCATTGTCTAAAAGAGCAGATAAACCAAATGGAATTTACTGGTTATTAAAAAATTTACCGCAAATACCTGATTCAAAAATTTGTAAAATAATTGGAACAACTAAAAATACCATAAAATCTATTAAAGATAGAACATTTTGGAACATGCAAAATTTAAGGGCTCAAAATCCTTTTGAATTAGGGCTATGCACTAAAGAAGAATTAGATGAAATGATTCAAAAGTATAAAGATATTGAAAATTAGTTACGCAAAAGAAAAAAAATTTGGTCTCGGATCTTTAATTTTTTTTTTTTCAGTTTTGCAATTTTCATATCGTCAAAACTCAGTCTAGAAG
>MDSZ01060298.1_pt1 | contig 15641 bp, 6 predicted proteins | sample 811201 | NCBI WGS metagenome assembly MDSZ01 (sample SAMN05326647, study PRJNA326480) | marine metagenome | isolation source: seawater | place: Indian Ocean: North | collected 2010
CAGAAAACTTCTCAACCAAAACAAAATAAAAAAATAGTTGAAAAGAAAAACTTTTCTAATAATTCTGTTTTAAATGATGTGTTAAATGAAACTGCTATGGGTGATATGGAAGATTGGCCATCTATGGGTGGAGAGACATTCGACTCTAACTCGGCTAATGAAATAATGAGTTCAGCTTACTCCAATGTTCAACCAGGTTCTGAATCAAGTAATGGTGATATAATAGCTACACCATCAGCACCTGATAACATTAAAAATTTATTTAATAAAGATTATAGTCAAATATTAAAAAAGAGTATTGAGAAATCTAAAGGTAGGAATGGTTAATGGCTAGTATGGAGAAAAAAATAGCAGATGCTTTAAAGAAAACTGCTCAATTGGAAGGACCTAATAAAAACATTGAAGAATTAGCCCATTCAATTGCTTTAGCTGTTGAAGAATTTGTGTTAGAACAAGAGTTTAGAGTTGTAAAACTTAAAACTAAATTAGATGTTGACTCTATAGGGATAACAAAAGACCAGGCAGCTGATGTAGCACCTAATACACTAATGGGTCCTTATGCTCCATTAATAAGTTCTTTGAAACAATTAGCTGGATTAGTTCCAGGTGCAGGTTCAATTATTGATAAAGTGGAAGGGGTTATAAAAAAAGCCACACAAAAAGTCTCTGCTGGTGGAGCTTCTGTTCCTGCTTGGACAATTAGGAAAATTGGTGATGGTCTAAAAGTTGAAGGTAGTGGTGGAATAGATATGCCTAATTTTAAAAATGCATCTAAAGCTACTGGCGACGCTAGTTCTACAGTTGTTAAACTAATGTCAGGTGATGTAAAAAATGGAGCTGATAAATAATGGCTATCAGAATAAATAATCCTAATATACCAACTGATAAAAATACTGCTGGTAAGAGTAAACTTATTGGATTAAAACTACCTCTTGAAAGAGGAGATAGTGAAGGTTATTTTGAGTCAACGAATATTACTCTAGACGCTGTTAGAGAAAATTTAAAAAACTTATTAAAAACGAGAAAAGGTGAAAGAGTTTTTCAAACTGATATTGGAATAGGTTTAGAAGATGTCCTTTTTGAAAATATGACTTCTGAAGTACAAACTATTATTAGAGATAGAATTAATAAAGCTATTTCACAATGGTTACCTTATGTTGGAATAAAAGAATTACAGATAAATCCAAGTAACAGTAATCCAAATAGATTGAATATTTTTATTCAATTTTATCTTAATAGTTTACCGAATATATTTGATTCGGTTACTTTAGAAATATAGGTGGAGAATAGAAAATGCCAAATTATAATAAAGATGTAAATAGTCCATCAATAAATTATTTAAACAAAGACTTTACTTCTTTGAAAAAAGATTTAATAGAATATGCTAAAACATATTTCCCAGATACATATCAAGATTTTAATGAAACATCACCTGGTATGATGTTGTTAGAAATGAATGCTTATGTGGGTGACATATTATCTTTTTATATTGACCAACAATTTAAAGAAATGTTTGTTTCTACTGCAGAAGAAAGAACAAACCTAATTAATTTAGCCAAAACATTGGGATACAGAGTTAAACCTACTTCTCCATCTTATGTAGTATTAAATTTTTCTCAAACAGTCGGAGTTACAGGTACAGCACCAAATGTTTCACCTGATATGTCAGAAGCTTTAGTTTTAAATAAAGGTATGGTTTTACAATCAGCTTTATCAGATGTTAAGTTTGAAACATTGGATGTTTTAGATTTCACAATAACTGGTTCTTATGGTGGGAGTATGGGGTATGAGCCGACTATAGAATCTACGGATTCAAATGGAGTACCTACAGAATATAAATTAAAACAAGATATTATAGCAGTTACAGGTGAAACCAAACAAAAAACTTTTACTGTAACATCACCTACTCAATTTTTAAGATTGACATTACCTGAAAAAGATGTTACGAGTATTATATCTTGTATAGATTCTTCTGGTAAAAATTGGCACGAAGTAGAGTACCTAGCTCAAGATAAAGTATTTACGGATACACACTATAGCGATGATGATAGTAGAAGTAGTGCATATGTAGATTTTACTACTGGTACAACTGTAAATACAACTAATCCTGTTCCATATGTTTTAAATTCTATGTCAAAAGTAAATAAAAGATTTATAGTAGAAACTAATCCAGACAATACAACTTCAATAGTATTTGGTAATGGATTGTTAAATAGAGACTTGAGTGGGTCATCAGTTTTAGAAGATGTTATAAGTGATAATAATCAAATAAATTCTTTAGTTCAAGGAACTTTACCTTCAAGTTTAGACCCATCACTAGGTTCTAAATTAGATTCATTAGGTGAGACTCCGGCCAATACAACATTAACCATTACCTATAGAACCGGTGGAGGTTCAAAAACAAATGTTCCTGCTAATACCATAGAACAAGTATTGGTTAGAAATGTAATATCGTCACCGAGTGATTCAGTACTTAATACATTACGAGTCACAAATGATAAACCTGCGGGTGGTGGTATGGATGAAGAATCATTGGGTCAAATAAGAGAAAGAGCTAAATCACATTTCGCTTCACAAAATAGAGCAGTTACTAAAAAAGATTATGAGTCAAGAGTTATTTCAATGCCGGCTAAATATGGAAATATTTCTAAAGTATATGTTAGACGAAGACCATTTACTGAAATAACTGGAAGTGGTGGTGATACATTATATAATCAATTTGATTATGATGGGGATGGACAAGTTACTGATAGTGATATTTCTGCATTTGATACAATATTTGCTGGATTTAGTGCAGGTAGTACTCAAGATATAACTCAAGACCAAGTATCAGCTATACAAAATATGAGAGACTTGCTAACAAATGCAGAGTCATTAACAACTGCAGATGTTTTATCATTTAAAAATATTGATATATATGTAATATCCAATGATGGATTTAATAATTTTACAGCTACTACAGATTTAATAAAAAGTAATTTACAGAAATATTTAGAACAATATAAAATTATTTCTGATAATATATCGATTAGAGATGGATTTATAATAAATTTTGGAGTATTTTTCAGAGTAGTAGCGAAAGAACATGTGAATAAATCTGATTTAAAATTAAAATGTATTGATGAAATTATTAGATATTTCGATAATAAAAATATGCAGTTTAATCAAACATTGTATATAAATGATATTCAAAATTTATTATATAATGTTGAGGGTGTTAAAATTGTAAAAGATGTAAAGATAAGTCAAAGTGGTAATCTTTTAAAAACAGGAGTAAATTTATATGCGGATGGTGGAACTCCATCTAATCTTGTGGGAGGTGCAGGTACTAGTGAGTATGGGTATGCTTATGAATTTGAACACGCTGATATATTATCTTCAGGTACTATTCCACCTGCACATTGGACTACACCTTCTATATTTGAATTAAAAAATCCAAAAGATAATATAAAAGGGGAGGTTGAATAATGCATAAATATTACTATTCCAACAAAGATTCTTGGATATCGGACATATCTCATTCACAAAATTATGGTGGAGATGAGGTATTAGAATTACATAAAGCTTTTAGTGGTGATTCTGTAAATGGAGTTACGAGGACATTACTACATTTTGATTTAACAGACATATCAAAATCAATAGATGAGGAGACAACTCCAACTGATGCTACTTATCATTTGAAACTATATTCGACTGAAACATCAGAATTACCTTCTACTTATGAAATATCTGCATTTGCCTTATCTCAATCTTGGGAAGAAGGTACTGGTAAATTAAATTCAAATCCTGCATTACAAGATGGTGTTACTTGGAAAAACTATGACCATAGAACAGCTAACTTTACTTGGTCATTAGGTACTACAAATGGACTTGGAACTTCTGGAAGTAGTAGTGATAGATTAGAAGAAGAGGGTGGTGGTATATGGTTTACAGGTTCAAGATTTCAACAATCTCAATCTTTTTCATATCAATCTCCTGATATAGATATGGACATTACAAATATAGTCAAAAGATGGATAACAGGTTCATATTCAGGTGGTGGTGAACCAGGAAATCCAGCTTCAATTGGAGCTAATGACCCTAAATTTCCAAATGGATTAAAAAATTATGGTCTTATATTAAAATTGAGTGGTAGTTATGAATCATCTGATAATAATAGAGGTGATTTAAAATTCTTTTCATCGAATACTCATACAATATATTCACCTAAACTTGAGGTTAGATGGAATGATAGTGATTCACCAGCCGGTAATACTCATACTGCTTCTTTGAGTTCATTGGATATGACTGGTGATGTAGATAATTTTATATATGTAAAAGGTTTAAGGGATGAATATAAAGAAAACGAAACTGTTAAATTTAGAGTAGGTGCTAGAAAAAAATATGTAGGTCGAACATTCGCAACATCAGTTCAAACAATTACAGGTTCTTTTATTCCAACAGGAAGTGGATTCTATTCAATTAAAGATATAGTAACAGATGAAACCATAATACCATTTGGACAATTTACATCTATGAGTATTGATTCTAATAGTAATTATTTTAAACAAGATTTGAATACATTTCAACCGAATAGAGTTTACAAGATTATATTGAAAGTAAAATACGATGATGGGCAAGAACATATAATAGATGATGACTATACATTTAAAGTGGTGAGGTAATTTAGGTTATGGCATATTGGACAAAAGAAAAGATAGCTGAGTGGATAGCTAAAAACACATTAGAAAGAAGTAACTATTCTGATATTGGAGAATACCAACAAGTTTTATCGAATGGTATTATTCAAGGTGGTACTACTAATAATCAAAATATAATTATTTATAAAAGTGATGTATTAAGTTTAGCCGGTTTAGATACTCAAGATTTTAATGAGTTGATGAGTGATTCTACATTTGGAAGTCTTCAACAATTTTTATCAAACTATGATGGTCAAAACAATCAATTTGAAACACTAATTACAGGTTCATTAATTTCACTTTCTGAACCTGATAATGTTTCTCAATTTGTTGGGTTGCAATCTGGTTCAATACAAATTGACCCTGATAAATTAAATGAAACACTTGATACGAAAATAACAGAACTTTTACCCTTCCAAACCAACAGACAAGATTTAATAAATAATTTTTTTAGTCAATATAATTTATTAAAACCTTCATCCGAACCTCCATATTGTATTGATGGTGAAGGTAATTATACACTTGACTATGGACCTATTTTAGATGATGGTAGTGGTGTTACAATTTGTGGTAATTCAATTATATATGATAGTTGGGCTTCAGAAAATAATATTTCAGTTATTCAAGATAATGGTGGTGATGATAAAAATGCACCTATAACAAGAGAAATAGATGAAGAAAATGTAGCTAATGAAAATCAAAGTTTAGCTTGGTTAGTTAATGACGCGAGTAGATATCTTCGAGATATGGAATTATTATTACCTCAAACTATGAATGATAATAGACCTGAATATAGTAATCAGTCTGAAGGATATTTAGAAATAAGAAATTTAAATCAATCTATTATTATAAAAAGAGGAGAACACGAAAGTCCAACTTCGGCTAGAGGTATTGGTGATACTATAATACTTGGTAGTTCAGTTGAAGGTGGTACATTTCCTGATTGTGCATCTGCTGGTGAATTTTGGTTAGACTTATATCCATTAGCTGGTGGTAGTTTTGAGTGTGGTATAGAAATACCTGAATTTTTAATTAATGGATTTACTATTACACAATGGGTTAAATTTAAAGATAAAGTAAATTCAGGAACTTTATTTAATTTTGGAAATCCTTTGAGGTCAAATAATCCTTTTGGTATAAGATTAGAAACATTTACTATCAGAAGAGATTCAGTTGATGATATTGGTCAAAGTGAATTGGTAGATGGTCACATACCATTTTCAAATAATAATTATGAAAGGTTTGTAAATTTAATTGTAAGAGAGGGAGACGGTTCTTTAAGAGATTCTAACTTTGGAAATAATTTAAATCCAAAATTTGATACTATATCAAACAACTCGACAGCTACTGATGTAGACAGAAATTTTTATACAAATTATACGAGAGTACCAATTGATTTTGATGAATGGTATTTTATAGTTGCTAGATATAATCCTAATATCGATGAAGATTATTCACCTTCAAATATTACTGATATGGAGAATAATCATCACTATTGGTTAAATAATTTAACAGATGATAGCACACCTATAATGACTCATAATTCTGGACTTGGTAATAGGTGTAAAGTTGAAATAATATCAAAGTCAGATTTATTGAGAGCTCGTGGTTTTAAACCTGTAAAATAAAAGGGGACTTATAGGTTATGGCTGAAAAGAATAAAGTCACGGAACAAGAAATAATAAGAGAAGCTCGTAAATATGACTTTCGTCAAGGGGCTGAAATGTTATTTCAATATGCTTTAGACCATAGTGGTTTAGATGGGTCAACTCCTTTAAGTCAAGAAGAAGAATATAATCCTATTATACCAAATCCAGTAAAACCATCTTGTACTTGCAGACCCAGAAAAAAAAATATTGAAACTGTTGGTATAGAACCAATTAAACAAAATAATTGTGTGCCTGTAACTCAATGTGGTAGTTCTGGAAACTTTGTCCCAAAATGTACATCACTTGCACAATTTAAAGAATCAGAATATTTTGATTCAATACAAGACTCTTGTAGTTGTGAATGTGTACCTGCCGATGATACTTATAAATGTGAATGTGATTCATTTAATTGTGATGATTGTAATTACGATATTGATGGTTTTGTTTCTTATGGTGATTATACAACTATTCCTGTCAATCCAAAAATACATAGATGTTGTGATGAATGTTGTACAGATGATGGAGATACTGTTGATATTGACCCTGGTGATGATGACTCATCCGATGATGATTTTGACCCTACATTAACAGCAGGATGTACAGACATATATGCGGCTAACTTTGACGCTGACGCTGAAACGGATGATGGTTCTTGTTGTTATGATAATGTGTGTTTAATCGCACAAGGACTTGACCCTATTTACGGTACAGAAGTAGGTGGTGGACTTCCGGGTGATGTAACTGGCGATGGTCAACAAAATGTATTAGATATAGTATGGTTGGTAAATTGTATATTAGGTGGAGATAATCCTAATTTTGATATGTCTGATTGTGACCCAATACCAGGATATTATATACCACCATATCACGATTGTGAAGACGAGGATGGGTGTGGTAATGGTGAATCTTGTTGTGATGAGCTTTCTTGTTGTGATGGTGAGGGGATGGATTGTTTACCTGATTATTACATTGACCCACAATCTTGTCCTGAAACTTGTGTAGGTTGTGATTGGCAAACATTATCAGAAAATGAGTTCTTTGAAGCCCTACAAACTTATATGGTCATAGGTTATTCAGCTGATCAAGGTCATAATGTTTTTCCTGCAGGTCCTTATACTGATTTACAAAGTTGGATATCTTATCAAGCTGGCATAATTAATAATTGGGATGCATTTTATTCTTTGTTTGATTCCCTTTTTGGACATTTAACGCAGGGAGATTATCCTGGAATAGGAACAAACTTTATAGATACTTATTGTCCTTCTTTACCTGTATTGGGATGTACGGATGGTACGGCTTGTAACTTCGACTCAAACGCAGAACAAAACGATGGGTCTTGTATTTATCCTCCATATGGTCTTGGGTGTAATTGTAGTTATTTAGAAATAATTGGTAATTGTTGGAATAGTAATGTACCTTATTGTCAAGAAGGTTTTTGTGACGAAGTTGTCGTTGGTTGTATGGATTCAAGTGCTTGTAACTATAACCCATCAGCTAATGTACCTTGTGACTCATCGTCTGTAGAATCTACAGAACCAATGTCTGGACAAGTATCCACATGTAGGTTTACTAATCCAAATATTTATATGTTATGTCCAACAGCCCCAGGAAGAGTTAATGAGGGTAGTAGTGGATACTATAAAAATAAGATTGATTATGAGAATGGCGTCGGATGGATATATGATGTTTCTAATAATGAATGTTATTATGATACATTTGGACAATCTCCATTATATAGTCATCACCACCCTGACACATTTATAAACTACGGTAGCTCAATGGATGACCATCATAGTTATAAAATAGATGATTATCATCACGGATTTGGTGATATCTATATAGATTATCCACAGTGGTCTCATAAAATAAATTTATTAGGTTATAGGGGTGGTTGGCAAGAAGGTGATGATTTAGATGGTAGTCTTACAAGAGATGCTTTTTGTTCAGATGTATGTGCAGGTACAGTTTCTAATTGGTCTGCTGGAACTATTGTTGAAAGTGGAAAAAATCATTACGGATTTATTTATCACGAGGGAATGCAAGGTGCGTGGAGATGGGCGAATAGAACTAATGTGGATTATGAGGTATCCGGAGATGATGGTTGGATAGATTGTAATTGTCAACAATTTATACCTGGTGTTTGTGATGAAACTGAAGAAACTCAAGTTTTAACAACAGAAGGTCCTAATGATTGTTGTTGTTATATTGGAGACTCTTCATCTCCTGATGGTAGTGATTGTGAAATAGATTTATCAGCTGAAGGTACATGTGCGTGTGATGGTACAATTAATTATGGGTGTGGTTGTAATAATGTTCCAAAACTAACTTATTATCGAGACGATGATGGAGATGGAATGGGTTGTGGTAATCAACCTGCTGACTTGTGTCCTGATGATATTTTAGTTAGTGGTGGAACTTATGTTCAAAATTATGATGATGATGAATGTGATTGTCCTAATACATGTGGTGGAGAAATTTTAGGTACAATAATTTTTGGTGTTGGTTCAGGTGGTATGTGTAAAGTATGTACTACACCAGGTGGTGGACCTTCAGAGCAAGAACATGTTAATGGAACATATGGTTCTCCAGAAGAATGTTGTGCCGCAGCTTTTGGAGTATCGTTCAGCGATGACATTTCTGTAGAAGTTTCCGATGATTGTACTGTAAATAATTCTTGGATAGGATATCAATGTACTGAAGGAGTTTTAGGTTCTTGTATAGACGGTTGTGGTGCGTGTGTACCTGAAGATGAAGGTAGTTTAGATTGGAATGCGACTTGTAGTGGTTGTACAAATCAAAATGCATGTAACTATGATTCATCTGCATTATTTGATGATAGCTCTTGTGTATTACCTACATCTACAACTTGTTATCATCAATATGAAAGTGTTAGTCAATGTTATGACTCTACTGTATCTATTGATTTATGTGCAGGTGATTGTACACTTCTTGGAGATGGGTGGTTTAATTCATTAAGTAATAGTCTGACTGAAATTGATTGTATTGATTCAACATCTTGTAATTATACAGACCCTACATCTTATGGTGATTGTTATATTAATTTAAATAATTGTGAATACCCACAAGAAAACTTTGATTGTGATGGTAATTGTATTGTAGATATTGATGATTGTGGTGTATGTGGTGGTTCAGGTATTCCAGATGGAGAGTGTGATTGTTTCGGTAATACTTTAGATGAATGTGGTGTTTGTGGTGGTAATAACGCATTAGATTTAGGATGTGGATGTGGAGTATCAGGTACAATAATGTATTGGCCAGATGAAGATAGTGATGGACTTGCTCAAGGTGAAGGTTTTGAATGGTGTAGTGAGATAGGGAATATAACATCAATCACTTGTGCAGATTTCGGTGTACATGCAGGAACTGGTAATTGTTTAGTACCTGAATCTGGATGGGAAGACCATTGTTCTAATTTAGATACTACGACAAATATTTGTAACGAAGAACAAGACCCTGATTGTCAAAGTTTTACTTATGATTGTTTTGGTGAGTGTGATGGTTCGGCTACCACAGACGATTGTGGAGTATGTGAGGGTGGTAACGCTGACCAAAATATTTGTGGAGTTTGTTTTGAACCTGACCCTGAACCAATTTATAATTGTGCCGGTGAGTGTGTAGAATCAATTGATAGATATGGTGATTGTTGTTATAGTTCAGACCTTGATGAATGTGATATTTGTTTTGGAAATAATGATAAAGATTTATGTGGTGTATGTATTGCAGACGGAGGTGACAACTCCTCTTGTTCTGGATGTACTGACCCAAATGCTACTAATTATGATTCATCTGCTACGGTAGACAACGGAACTTGTCAATATATAGATGGTTGTATGGATTCAACAGCTGACAATTATGATTCTAATGCAACAGCTGATGATGGTACTTGTTGTAACTTTAGTGATTTAAATAATCAACAGGCTCTTGCTTGTAATTATTTAATTGATAATAGTACATATTGTGATACTGCTACATCAACTGCTTATTATGATTTATATTGTACGAACTCTACTGATTTTGTAGATGCTTCAACACATGTTCCAACTGTTAGTGTTGATAGATTTGTAGGTGATACACCAGCTCTTGATGCTTATGGATATGCTCAAGAATCTGCATTTGTTAATTTGAATTATGTGGCATATACATTACAAGAAGAATCTGAAATTGGAATATTATCAACTTCTTTTTATAGTGAAAAACCACAAACCTTCACAGAATTTGGAGGAACTTTATCAGATTATAATACTTATTTACAGGGGATTATGGTAGAATTATCTGATGCATTTGCTTACCAGTTAACTGTATCTAAAAATACTATAGTTGAAGAGTCCGTTACTAATATGATTGAAACATCGATATATTATGGCAGTGTTTGTGATTTATTTTTTGGAGCCGATAATTGTTCATCTGGATGGAGTCCAAAGTTAACATTTTCTCCTGGTCAAGGTTTCTTGTTATTAGCGGCTGCTAATAGTCCAGGAACTTATATTAAATTTAAAGATTTTGAGTTGGGGACTTAATTAAATGGCATATACATTACCAGTTTCAATAAATGGATTAATTACATCAACGACTTGTACTTCACAAGCGCAGATTGATTCATGTTATACATCTTCACCAAACGGATGTTGTAGTGGAGACTATTGGGTAGATTATCCTGAAGTAACATTGGTGGATGTAACTTGTACTGGAGTATGTGATAATTTTAATCAAATAGCTCCACCGGGACTTCACGATAATGTAAATTGTATTCCACCTGGAACTTGTTGTTCGAATGGTAAATATACATTAAAAGGTGCATTTACTGTAGATGGTGGTGCTGTACTTAACTATAATTTTCAAATTACAGATAGTAATCCACAATATGAAATATATGAAAATCAAACTTTTACATTTTCATTTGACCCAGTAGAAGATTATGGATGTAATCCGAATCTACCTGCATGTGCAGCGTTAGCTGCTGGTATAGCTAATTGTGAATCAACTAATCTTGATGTTTCTACATACTTAATGTCGTATGGATGTGCTGATGATACTGCTGATAATGGTAGTTCATCAAATCCTGGTTGTCCTGATTCGAGTGGAGTTCCAGACCCCAACATTACAGATTGTTGTACATATCCACCTTCCTATGATGTTATCATATCGGAAGTTTTTTTAAAAGATGACGAAGGTGATGAAGCTGTATCTGACTACCAAGTTAAAATCCCACAGTGGATTGAATTAACTAATGTAACCAATACAGATATTGATATATCAGATTATTGGATTGAATCAATTAATAGTGATGGTGATAGAATATCACTTTCACCTTTAAGTGGTATTGATGGATATACTGAAAATAATAATAATGGTTTTATTTATAAATCTATCATGAAGTCAAAAGATAATAGTCCTATTCACAATTATTATTGTCCTTCTAATTCACCTCACGAATATTATAATTTTTCAGATTGTAATGACAATTGTGATGACACTTGTATTTTTGTTCGTCACGGTGATAAATATGTAGTTATAAGTAACCACGAAGAAAATAATTATGGAGTTTTTAATTCTAGTGGAGAATTTTCACCCAATTTAAGTTTCGGTGATTTAATTAATGATATCGAAGGTGATTTAGAAACACTTGAAAATGAATGGGTTGGAATTAATGCAACATTATTACCTTTAAACATTTCTTTTACTGATTTTAAATTAGATAAACAAATACAAGTTGTAGATAATGAATGTACATCTACGCCGTGGATAGATTATAGAAATCAACATGCGGGTGAAGTTCACGGTAGTGGTAAAATAATTTTATGGAAATCAAATCCAGACGAGTCGTATTTTCCTCAAATGGAATCAATTTTTTGTTACGACAGAACAATTTCTGGCACCTATCCAAAGGGTTATCCCCTTGAATATAATTCTCATAACCCAGGTGCCATACCTTTAATAGAACATATAACTGATTTGAATAATTGGGATTTGGATGATACTAACTCTGCCCCATTACTTAAAACAGGTTCTTCTTTAAATCGTATTTATAGTTTTTTAAACTATAGTGGTTCAGAAATAGATTTTATAGAACCTAATGCATCAAATAATCAAGAAACTACATTACCACCTGAATTTGATTTTGCAGACAATTATGGTACACCTATAGATGTAAATCAAATATATTCTACAAGTATTTTAAGTGGATGGTGTGACGATTTTACACAAGAGGATTTAAATATAAATGAAGCTGATTGTGATGGTACTTGGTATAAAGTATGTACTGATGTTGATGCTTTAAATTATATATGTAGAAGAGATGAGTTTGTTTTTAATACTGATATATGTCCAAGCGGTGTAGCTACTCAACCTGAACAATTACCATTGTGGGTATTAGATGATGAAGAAAATAACAATAATAGTTGTTATTATCAATTAGTTAATGATTGTACACATTCTAATGCTAACAATTATTGGTGTGATGAATCAGGTGATGGTCAAGAAGATTTGTGTACTGGTGGAGAAATAAACCAAGATTGTTGTACAGGTTTAGCAGACACTATGGATAATAGTTGTTCTTCACCTTGTGTTGTTGATGATGGTAGTTGTATGTGGGATGTTTATTTATATTTTGGTGATGTTGAGCATTCAACAAATACTCTTACATTTAAAATGTGGAATCCACGACCAGTAGATGAAATAAATCAAATAACTTTAGATGGTATAAAAGTTACTTCTTGTGAACCTCCAAATGCTAATTGGACTTGTGACTTTGAACATACCGGATTACCAGATAATCCTCAATCTTTGATTACATTAAATCAAACTATTTCAATACCTCTTCCAACTCCGAGTTCTTATGGTGACTTCCCTTGTTCAGATTCTACTTGTACTGTCGGTAATACTCTTTTTACAGTTACATATGAGAGTCTTATAGATGATGTAAATCAAGATGATAATCAAACTTTAAATATAAGAAATAATTCATTAAGTTTTTCAATAGACCAAACATCACCAATAATTACTTTTTCTACTAATGAATCTGGTGGATTTAATATTATTGATACCGATACATTAAGTACAGATTGTAATGGACATCCATATCGTACAGGTGATGCACATACAGCTACTGACAATTGTAATCAATGTGCTGCTTCTGATTATTCTGATGGGTGTTGGTATAATGATAATGGAGAGACTTGTACATATTGTTATGAACAATGTTCTGATACTCTTGTTAGTGGAACTTGTCATTCTTGTGCAGGTTGTGATGGTATTCCAGGTAGTGGTAAAATTTATGATGATACAGGAAATTGTGTTGAAGGACCTGAACCTCTAAATGGTGATTGGTTTTTATGTAGTGATGGTACAACTCAATGTAATCCTACAAGTGGTACTGCTTGTAGTAACACTCCAACTAATTGTACATTATGGTCTTGTGATAATGGTGTATGTGTAAATACAAATAAATGTGATTCATCAGGTGCTTGTGGTAGTGGAAATTTATGGTGGGATTGTAATGGTGGATGTTCTTGTCCAACTGATGACCAATATAGTATGGCTTGTAATTACACAATTGATAATTGTACTAATTGTCATCAAAATGGATATTCAAGTGGTGGAACTGGTATATGGACTAACGCAGATTGTTTAGTTGCACATGGAAATGTACAATATCCAAACCCTTCAAATTTACATGCGTGTTGTGATTGTGCAAGTGTAGTTAATGGTTCTAATACAAATAATAGTTGTAATTGGGGTACTGCAACTTATTCTTGTGGTAATCCTCCACCTTGTCCAGATGGTTATGATTGTACTCTTGAAAATGGAACAACTACAAATGGTGTTCCTGTTTGGTATTTAGATTCTGACTCGGATGGTATAGGATGTCCTCCATCTTTAGATGATGGTGGTGGTCTTATAGGTGGTCAACAATCTCAATGTACACAACCTGCAGGATATGCAAATAAAGCGAGTGGAGTTGAAACAACTGCATTAAATTGTGAATGTCCGAATCAAACTTGGAATGCTTGTGGTCAATGTGACCCAACTTATACAACAACTGATTGTCAAGATTGTGCTGGTAATGTAGCTCCTTGTGATGGTGGTAGTGTAGACCCTGGTCAAGCTTGGACAGACCAATGTAATTCGTGGGTTAGGGAAGATTTATGTGGTGTATGTGGAGGAACTTGTTGGAGTACTGAATGGACTCAATGGCCAAATGGAACAGGTTTAACAACTTGTCCATCTAGTACTTGTACTTGTTGTGATTGTGAGGGAACTCCTAATGGTACTGCTACACTAAATTGTAATGGTGATTGTGAATGTTCTGATTCTTGGACACTTGGTGATTATGCTGGTCATAACGCAGTTTGTGGTGGTACTCAATATGATGAATGTGGTGTATGTAATGGTCAAGGAAGGTCAAAAGATTGTCAAGGAACTTGTGCACCAGGAGATAATGTTTCTACTGATGAGGGTTGTGGTGCTGGTGAAGGTTATAATATTATTGCCGGTGCTTGTCAAACTCATCTTGGTTCTTGTAATGAGGTAACTGCTGATGGTAGTTCTCCTGGTGATGATACTACACCATTAACAAATTGTGGTAGAGATGAATGTGGTATATGTGAAGGTGATGGAACAACAACATATTATTATGATACGGATGGAGATGGAACATCAAATTGTGAAGTAGAACAAGAATTTTGTCCATACGATGATACGACTGGTTGGAATAATACTTGTGACAATGATGAAGACGAAACCTGTTTCTCTAATGAATTTGATGAATGTGGTGTTTGTGATGGAGATAATTCATCTTGTTCAGATTGTTTCAATGTTCCAAATGGTACTAATGAAATAGATGATTGTGGAATATGTTCTTGTATCGGTGACAATTGTGGTGACAATAATTATGTTGCAAATTCTAGTAAAGATGCATGTGGAGTTTGTCAAAATCAAGGTGGTAATGAAACTGGAACTTGTTATAGTGGAACATTCAATACAGGTGTTCCTTGTAAACAATTAGGAAATAATCCTAATTTATCAGATTGTCCATATCCTACATTTTGTTTTGTTGTTGGTGATGACGCAGATTGTGCAGGTGTATGTAGTGGAACTGCTTTAACAGATGAGTGTGGTAAGTGTATATGTGGAGATTTTCAAGACCCTGTAGTATCAGATACTGGAGGTCTGTGTTTAGACTTATATTGGAATAGTTTTTGTTTAGATAATTGTGGTATACCAAATGGTAATAATGCAACAAATGTAGGTTGTGGTTGTAATTATGGTTCTTCATCGAACGGACCTTCTCCAG
>MDSZ01128875.1_pt1 | contig 15638 bp, 12 predicted proteins | sample 811201 | NCBI WGS metagenome assembly MDSZ01 (sample SAMN05326647, study PRJNA326480) | marine metagenome | isolation source: seawater | place: Indian Ocean: North | collected 2010
CTTTCGGGTAGCGGCACACCTCGATGAAGCCGCCGAGCAACCGTCGGCCTCCGGAGTTGGCTATGTAAGGGCACAGATGGTTCAACGCATTTTTGCAGGTGCGATGACCACCTGTGTTGTCGACGTCGGTGACCGCCGGATGAAAGCCGTGGCCCTCGACCGGGATATGCCCCGCGTCGAGGATGGCGCCCCGGTCTGGCTAAGCTAGGAGGTCGACCGATTGACACCGGTCGGGTCACGTTGAGGCGCCAAGGGATAGGTCGTGATGCAGGATGATTAGGGGTGGGGTTTCTGGAAACGTATCGAACTATGTGCATCGCGCCCGAGCCGGGATTTCGGAAGCTTTTGCAAGAAGTTCAAAAGTTTGACGCAGCCGCTTAGCAGCCGTTCGAACAAAGCGCAGCAAATGGCGGTACAGAGCCCAACCTGTGAATTCGATTTTCTCGCTACGCGCGCTCGCGGCATAATTATCGCTGCGCGGGCAAAAAACACCACGCCGCGCGGCAGCGGGAAAACGGGTCGTTCGAGCCCCGCGCAGCGAGAAACGGGCGGGCAGTTTACGGAGTCGCGGGACGAAACGGACATTTGGTACGAACCTCACGGGCAGGCCCATGGCCAGCCCCCGGGTGGCGATCCGACGGACATTCTAAGGCACTTTATCCCTGCCACATCCGCGCTCAGAACGAGCGAAGCACCCAGCTTCACCATATCGCCAGCCGTCACGCCACGGGCGTGCCACTCATAATTGGCGCACCTCTAGTGCGACGAAGGCGGCTGGCACTTCTCGGGACATTGCCTGCGGCACTACGAACCCCATTCGCTACGGCGAACCAAGGCGGCCGAGATTTATCCAAAGGTCGGCAACCTCCGTGCTGTCCAACTACTGCTCGGTCACACCAAGGTCGATAGCACTGTTCGATATCTTGGCGTCGAACTCGAAGATGCGCTGAGAACTCTGGCGCGAATCGACATCTTAACCATGTTGGCGGACGGCACATGCCGTTCGCCAATTTGGAGGGGACCAATAATCTCGCAGCCAAGCGTGAGGAAAGAAGCCGCGTCGCGGATATTCACGGTGCGTCTGACATAACTCAATCTCGGTGTTGGCTGTTTGTCCTGTGTTGAACGTTACCAACGTGGGGCACCCAGCTTGACGTTTGTCTTTCCAAAGCTTTTTAGGGCTTCCATCTGTGCGTCTCAGGGTGGTTTGATCTGTCAAGACCGTCGCCCCAGCATCAGGGCTGCAATGGGTCCGCACTCAGCTGCGCTGCGCGAATATCATCCGGCGTCAACGGTTCTGTTTGGACCGCGCGCCAAGGTTGTCCAGGTTCCCGTTTCCAGGCGGTGCGGTTCCACGTACCGTCTTCATCCTGTTCCCACCACCATGTCGGCGCGGTAAGGTCTCCGATCCAGATATAGGCCAGCAATACTGGTGCATCGTGCGTGGTCAGTTCATGTACGCGCCCCGAAGGTGTTACAGAGTAATCGCCGGGGGCGATATGAAACGGATCGCCATCTATCCCGTGACGCAGCTCAAGAATGCCGCTGATGCACAGGTACACTTCGGCCGCAGCATGGGTATGCAAGGGATAGTGTACGCCCGGGCCCAATAAAAAGAACCCTGTGGCGACATCGGTCGCCGGATGTCGGCCATAGGTTCCGGCGAATTGCGCGGCCAGCATTCCCTCTGCTAACGATGCCTCCATCCCACCGCCGGAATAGACTTGTGACCAATTCAGCTCGTGGGCCGCCACGGTAAAACAAGCGTCATAAGCGCCATCCAGTAACGGCTCCAGATACGCCATGGCTGGATGTTCAAGCCGCGCGACGCTGGGCCGGGTGCCCATGTCGAGTTCGATACCGCCGAGCGCAGACTGAAATGGCGCCAAATCCGGGTCATGAGCTGCTGCCAGCCTGTCTTGCATCGCAGCCAGATATCCCGTTGCGTCATGCACGGCGCGCAACGATCAGCTTGCCCGGACGGTCAAGGGCTTGCATGTAATTGTGATCCTCGATCCGATCGATCACCCATCGGCCAGTCTGGCACAGATCGTCGATATGCGCGGCATAGCCTTCCGCTTCGAAAGGCTCAGCATTCATAAAGATGACAACGGGCGCGCCCACCTGAGCCATGTCAATCAGCGTGCCCATGGCTTCCGGTCCAAGGTGTCCCAGGCCGAAACTACCAACACAGATCACGCCGCCATATCCGGTGAGCGGCGGATCTTCTTGCCCGCCAATACGGCGTTGGTGCAGGGTTCGGTACACGCCTGTCTTTCGCGCTTCTTCCAACATGTTCTTCGATACATCGACGCCGTCAATCGTTTCGAAACCAACGCGCGCCAGTTCCTGAGCCGCCAGCCCAGTGCCGCAACCGACATCAAGCACCGCCGCAGACCGATCCTCATTGACCTCGGCAAAGGCCCGCGCCGCGATCTGGTGCGCGCAATAGCCGTATTCCTTAAGAAGGTCGTCGTTATAGTTCGCCGCCCAGTCGTCATAGTGCTCGGCCGGGTCGATATCGACATCGCTTCCTGTCACCTGTGCCAACTTGCCTTTTGCTTCCATCTTGACCGTCCCCTGTCTAGCCCCCGGTTTCACGACCAGTGGTTTGGCATTTTTTCCAATGAACTTTGAGGCATTGGAACGCGGCGTCAAGGACCGCGTTGGCCTTGGTCTTCCCCAGACCACCCGATTGGGCCTCTTTTTCAGTTCACGACTAGATCACCTAGAGTGTTTTCCGGCGGCGCTTCAAAGATCCTTTCGAAAATCCCCTCGGCGACGTCCTTGGACAGGCCGCCACATTGGACGTTGTTCAGAAACTTGCGCTTCAGATTGTCGTGGGGCAACGGACGTTGAGGGCTGCCAATCGGATAGGCAATGCGATCGCAAAAAGACCGGCCATCTTTCAGCCGCACGGTCACCGTGTCAGGAAAATCCGGGTGGAACGCCAGACCAGGGGACCGAGGGTGTGCTTTGACCGATACACGCGCCGCGAGATCGAGGAGTTCAGGACGCAAGAGCGCATCGGGCTGGAAACTGGTCACGCCGACGTCACCGTCGGCCAGCGCAACCGCAGCGCACCACGGAACGCTGAACAGAGCCTCAGTTCGATCCTTCGGCACCCCATATGGCAGGACTGAGCGTGCGATATCGGAAATCACGGCCTCAACGCTGACAACATCTGACAGTATGATCTGGTGCTGATTGCGCAAGGTCTGACAGGCTTCGATCACGAGGTGGGTTGCCCCGCAAGAGGGGTAGTTCTTGATGTGCAGCCCATACCTGAGCACGGCGTCTGCCACGGCCTCGGCCAACCCAGACAACTTGTGCTCTTTCGCCAGATCCAAGGCGGACGCCAGATGTTCCAGCACGGGAAATTTGTCGCTGAAACGGGCCTCGTTCAGCCGGGGTTCCGTTTCGACGATCTGGGGCATCGGGACATGACGCCCGACAGTTACATCTTTGGTGGCCGCGATCTCCTGCCATAGTCGCCTGACCAGCGGTTCCATATCGATCGTCATGTCCTGACCTCCTCGTTCGGCTGTGATCCTGAGAACTGGGACTTCACAGGCGTTTGCTCATCCCACAAGACTCCGACCAACAGGGGCTGGCCCTGATCGGTGCGCACACCGTGCGGCTGCCAGGGAGGGTTATGAATAACACTGCCGGGCGGCTTGGCTTGCCATTCCGCATCGCCGATCTTCCACGAAGCAGTGCCCGACAGGACGACATAAAACTCCTCGGCAGAGTGCGCATGAACAGGATATTCGACATCCGGGCCCAGCAACAGGACGCCGGCAAGTAAGTGATCGCTCTTTATCGGGCCGTCCGAACTGATGAAAAGCGTCCAACCGTATCGCTCCAGGAAGACTTGGCTCACATCCTCCTTGGAGTAGGTTTGCCGCCACCGAAACCTGTCACTGATCCCAACCAGTCGGCGTATAAATTCGGCCGTCGCTTCTGGTGCGTTTTCTGCCACCTCTGCCAGCCAGTCGGTGACGGGCAGGTCATGTGCATCGCACGGGTCTACGTTTGTATCCGGAGGTGGCCATCTTTCCAGAATACGCCCCATATTGGCATGATCCACGCCGCGAAAGATGCCGAGCAAGGCATCGGCGGCGGTCGTTATGCCGTCCTCAGCGTTCTCCCTCCGCGGCAAATCTGTCTCTTCCTGCGCCATGCGCTATAGGCCTCCAACATCCCTCCTCAGAGTCGTGGAAAAGCGTTATCCGGTCACGCCTTTTCCCGCAAAGCTTTTCTGGTCGCATGCCTCTCGCAACTAAGCCGCTGCAATGTTGACCTTGCGCATCTCGACATATGACATCAGCTCTTCCTCAACGCCGGGATCGAGCAAAGGTTGCTCATATTCCTGAAGAAGCTGTTTCCAGAAAGTAAGTGCCCTTTGAACAGTATCCTTTGAACCCTCTTCCACCCATTTCTCAAGATTGCTCCAGTCCGACAGCATCGGCTGATAGAACGCATCTTTATATCGTTCGAGCGTCTGCGACGCGGCAAAGAAATGGCCACCGGGGCCCACCTCTTCGACGGCCTGAACACCCAGGTTTTCCGACTTGAACGACAGCGGTTTCATCGCCTCGCTGACCATCTGTAGCATCTCCGAGTCGATGATCATTTTCTCGTATGAAAACGTAAGCCCCGACTCCATCCAGCCATGCGCAAAATTGAGCAAACTGACGCCCCCAAGGACGGCCCCCCAGATCGACATCTGCGACTCGTAGATCGCCTGCGCGTCGATGACATTGGAGGAGTTGACGTTTCCCGATCTTAGTGGCAGGCCATAGCGCCGCGCCAGTTGACCCGCGACGATGATCCCCTTCATGTATTCAGGCGTTCCGAATGATGGTGACCCTGACTTCATATGAACACTGGTCGCCAACGAGCCATAGACAACCGGCGCGCCCGGTCTGACGATCTGCGACAACGTGATGCCTGCCAGTATCTCAGCATTCTGTTGCACCAGACTGCCTTCAACGGTGATTGGCCCGGTCGCCCCCGCCATAGCGAGAGAGGCAATGACACAGGCCTGCCCCATGCTCGCCATCTGAATGAGGGCGTCTGCCATGGGCTGATCAATTTTCATCGGGCTGTTGATGCTGATATTGGTGATCAGCCCGGGCTCCTTCACCAGCTGTTCCGTGCTGATACCGCGGGCAATCGCGGCCATCTGAAGGCCATCTTCAATAGAGCCTGGCGCGACAGCGGTGGGCCGCCAGACTTTATCGGTAAAGCACAATATCGACGCATAGGCATCGAGGTGACGTGAGCTGGGCGGCAAATCCTGAGGTTCGACCGGGTAGCCGTAAATGCAGTGCACGGAATTCAGGCTCTGACACAGCTTTATCAATTCATTGAAATCAGCGTAGGTCCCACTTCGGCGACCCCGGTCCAGATCAGAGCAATAGGGCGGAACCGTTGCCGGAGTAAACACCATGTGTTTGTCATCAAAGATGAGATTATGCGCCGGGTTGCGTGCATGAAGCGAAAAACGATCCGGTGCCAACTTGATCTTATCTTCAACCAGCGCAGGGTCTAACCGCACGCGGAAGCTGGCGTCATCCACATCTGCGCCAGCCGCCTTAAATCTGCTCCGCGCGTCATCGCTTACGACCTCAAGCCCAACATCCCGTAACAGCCGTAGTGAAGCTTGATGGAGCGCTTCAATCTCATCTCCGCTGACGATGGAAATTGGGCCAAACCGGTTAACCGGCTGAGACCAAGGTTTCTGCATGGTGCGATTGACGGCAGGCGTCCGGCTGTTGCGGGTTCTACGTCTGGACACGGGTGAAAAGCCTCTCTTTTGGTCAAATGCCGGCGATCTGATTGCGTGCGAACGCGTATCCCTTCATCGCGCAGGATCACGATGTTGCTGACCAAGATCATGTGTGCTTGCCTAAATTGAAGCAAGTTAGATTGACTACATGAGGATTAGCAATTCTGTACACTGATGCGTCTCTAAGTCCTCGAAATTTGTTAGTTTTCTCGGTATGCTCTACCCAAGTTTGCACGGCTCGAAAGCTCGCCCATGCCCTATGACCCGTTAACTTCAAATTCTCCTGGTACAGGTCTCGAACATACGCCGTCTTACTGGGCCGATACCGCAGGTCCGGAGCCGGAGAACGATGGCAAGGTTGAAACATCGATCGAAACTGACATTGCAATTATCGGGGCCGGATACACAGGCCTAAGCTGCGCGCTCTACCTGGCACGCGATTACGGGGCAAAGCCGATAGTTCTCGAGGCCAATCGGCCAATGTGGGGTTGTAGTGGTCGTAACGGTAGTTTTGCTGGGCCGAGCATCGGGCGTGTGTCGATCGCGCAATGGGAAAACCGATGGGGTGCCGACGGTGCCCGTACTCTTTGGGAAGAAGCCCTTGCTGGCCTCAACACCGTTCGTGACCTGATCGAGCAAGGGCAGATAGATTGTGACAGACAGCCGGATGGGCGCATGAAAGTCGCGCACTCGAAACAGGCGATGGCGGGCATAACGGCAGATGCTCAGGCTCTGAAGCGGTTTGGATACCATGCGGATGTCCTGAGTGCCGAAGATATCGCAAGCGACCACTGCAAAGGCGACGAAGCCTTTTCCGCACTGCGATTTCCCGACGGCTTTTGCATGCACCCGATGAAATACGGCTATGGATTGGTGCGAATGGCGCGAGAGGCAGGCGCTGTCATTCACACTGGCACTCCTGTGATGAAATGGCGCAAACAGGGGGCAAGGCACATCCTTGCCACGCCCGAAGGCGAGGTGCGGGCCAAGCACGTCGTCTTTGCCACGAACGGGTACACAAACGAACGTCTGCACCCGTGCCTGAACGGTGGTTTGCTGCCTGTGAACTCAAATATCATCGTCACAACCCCGATGAGTGCCGAGCAACAGGCCGCCTGCAATTTCGTGACAACAGACTCCCTGACCGACACCAAGAAGTTCATCAATTACTTTCGCCGACTCCCGGACAATCGGATCATGCTCGGCAGCCGCGGCCCCTTCCGCGAAGGAGGAAGCGACGCGCACAGCCAATGGCTGCTGGGCAATATCGCACGTAAGTTTCCACCGCTTAAAGGTCTCAAAGTTGATTATTACTGGGGGGGATGGGTTGCCATCACCTATGACAACACGCCCCATTTGTCCTGCGCCGAGGACGACCCCACCCTGCTTTACTCTTTGGGCTATTGCGGAAGCGGAGTGACCGCGGCAACCCAGGCAGGGCGACGTATGGCCGAACATCTTGGGGCGGGCGCACCACTTATGCCTGCCCTAAATACCAGATTGCCTCGGTTTCCGATGTCACGCTTCCGGCGGCTTGGCCAAAAGCTCGCATTTCAGTGGTTCCGGGTTCAGGACATGCTTTCCTAGAGACGTGTCTTGCTCTAACCGCAGCGCAAGAAACGACACTGAAACTCGATCTGAATGCGGGTGTTTGCCACAAGAGCTTCAGATCTTCGGCTGGCGCTTTTGTGTGTCGACGGCCTTCACCCGCGCAACCATTATGCCGCAGAGGGTGATTAACCCGATGCCCAGCCATGAAAGCGCGTCGGGTACGGTTCCGAACATGATCAAGCCGATCACGATTGCCGCGATGATTTCCGAATATGTGAAAGGCGCCAGGATCGACGCCTCAGTGCGCGCCAACGCCAATATCATGAGTGTCTGACTGGCAGCTGTTGTGACGGGAATTGCGATCAACACCCAAAACACACCTGGGTCAATCGCGGTCCAGAAAACCGGTGCGGCGGGGAGCAGGACCAGCGCCGCGACCATCGCGCCCCACATGGAAATCACCGTCGGGTCCGCCAAAACGCCAAGTTTTCTGTTCACCAACATCTGCAACGCAACCATCAGGCCGGTCCCAAGAACAAAAAACGCGTGAATGTTCATGCTTCCGAACCCAGGTTTGACGACAAGAAGTACACCGATGAAGCCGCCGAACACCCCCAGACAGGCAACTGCTGAGACACGCTCGCCCAATACGGCCGGGGCCAACAACGTCACTAGGAACGGATATACATAAAGAATTGCGATGGCATCGGCATAGTCCAATCCCGTTACGCCAAACATGAAAAGCACGGTTCCGGCGGACATCAACACTCCGCGAATAATCTGGACCCCCATTCGAGGCGGCGTGAAGGCGCTTCGACCAACGCGGAAAAGCGCAATGGGCAGAAGGATGAGAAAGTATCCCGAGAAACGGAACCAACCGACCAGAAATGGTGATACGCTTTCTGTTGCCAGCTTCATCAAAGAACCACCGAAAGCGGCCAGCGCAAGCCCAAGAATGATGAGCAATATGCCTGAGCGTTGTGCTTCGGTTCTGGTATTTTGGAGAGCGTCCAATCAGAGACCTGTTCAACATTATTGGCGCGCGGTTCGGCCAAGGACCAACACATGCTTCTATAAAAGCAATATGGCTTCCTGCGCTTCCAGTTAACAACAATTTGGTGCCCACCGGGTATTGATTCAGGGAAATGATTGCACGGGTCCATCACACGCGTGGTGTCAGGTGGCGGTTTTCACTGCGACGCACAATAGGCGATGTCCGTGAGAGTCAAACTGCGATTTGGCGGCATATCCTTTGCCATTGGCGGAGGCTGAGACGCGCGTCTTTGAAGTTGAGGCGCAAAAACGCCGGCGTTGGTTCTTGTTTGGAGGTGGGCACTGCTTAACCTTGTTAAGCACTCCTAGTAACACTCAGTTTTTTAACAAGAAACCGGCTCGAATGGCGTCGTTACATTTGATCGGTTTGTCATAGGCTGCTAGCGTTTGGGAAACACTAAAATACGCGCCCCAAGACGGTGTTCAGCAAAAACAAAAAAGGCTTGGGCCACAAAGCGGTGGGAGGGATCTGTGTATAGTCTGATCGCGAAACGTGTGGGCATTGGCCTCATCATCGTTTTTGCCGTCTCCATCATCATTTTCCTCGGCACGAAAGTGTTGCCGGGCGACGCCGCACAGATCCGGCTGGGTCAGGAGGCGACGCCTGAAAACGTCGCGGCGATGCGAGAACGGCTTGGCCTAGATCTTCCGTATTGGCAACAATACTGGAACTGGTTGGTTGCCTTCCTGCAGGGCGACCTTGGCACATCTCTTGCCGGCGACATCCCCGTTTCAAACCTTCTGGAAGATCGCTACATGAACACGGTGATCGTGACTGTGCTGACAGCGCTGATCGGTGTTCCGATCTCGCTCGGCCTAGGTATCACGGCGGCCATGTTCCCCGGCAGCATTTTCGACAGGGTCCTGACCATCGTATCCGTAACCCTCGTCGCCGCGCCCGAGTTCTTCACCGCCACTCTGATGGTTGTGATACTCGTTCTTGCACTCGGTATCGGGAATGCGGTCGTTGTCGGCAGTATCGAAGGAAAGAACATCTTCGAGCTGATCCCGCATTTCGCGCTGCCGATTGCGGCGCTCTGCTTCGTGATTGCCTCGCAGCTTATCCGGATGTCACGCGCGGCGGTGCTCAACGTGATGAACTCGCCCTATATCGAAATGGCCATTCTCAAAGGGATCCCGCGACGTGTGATCATTCTGCGCCATGCCCTGCTCAACGCGATTGGCCCCATCGTCAATGTCGTGGCACTCAACCTCGCCTATCTCGTCACAGGGGTGATCGTGATCGAGGTCTATTTCTCGTATCCTGGCCTGGCGACCCTGATTGTCCAAGGCGTGCAGACACGTGATTTCGTGGTCGTGCAGTCAATCGGAATGCTCTTCTGCTTGACCTACGTCATTCTCATGTTGCTTGCGGATATTGCCGCCATTGTATCGAACCCGCGCCTGAGGCACCCGAAATGACAGATCAGAAAAATCCGCTGCTTGAACACTACGTGGCCCCCCACGGCGATGACATCGTGTTCGACGAATTGCATGACGCGGCCCCGAGCGGAAAATTCAGGCTATCCATCACCGGTAAAATTGGCCTGACGGTCGTCGTTTTCTGGGTTTTTATCGCGCTCTTTGGCCAGGTGCTGGCGCCTTACGGTGAAAACGATCTTCCGTTTCCTGATGACTACAGCGAGTTTCAAGCGCCTCGGGCTGGGGCATGGCTGGGCACTGATGCGGATGACAGAGACGTGCTGTCGCGCATCATGTACGGTGCCGGGCGGACGTTGGGCATCTCCGTGGCCGCCACGGTGATGGCCTATGTCGTCGGCGTCATACTCGGTATTGGCGCTGCTGTGGCCGGGCCCCGGGTTGACATGGTCATCAGTCGGATCAACGACGCATTTCTCAGCTTGCCAACGATCATGCTGGGGCTTGTGGTCGTGGCTGCCGCGGGGTCAAGCATACCGGTGCTGATCATGACGGCCGGCTTTATCTATGCCTGTGTTGTCTTCCGATTGGCCCGAGCCATCGGCATGGAAGTTCTGGTGATGGACTTCGTTGAGGTCGCCAAGGTGCGCGGCGAAAGCATTTGGTGGGTGATTGTCAAGGAAGTCTGGCCAAACGCGGCCATGCCACTGATCTCTGATTTTGGGCTGCGACTGATCTACGTTATTCTGTTCATCGCCAGCCTCAGCTTCCTTGGCCTTGGAGTTCAGCCGCCACAAGCGGATTGGGGGTCCATGGTGCGCGAAAACCTTGGCGCGTTTGTATCTTTCGACGGCTCGATTGTGCCGGTGCTGGCGCCCGCCATCGCCATTGCCACGCTAACGGTTGGGATCAACCTGATCGTTGATGACATATCCGCCCATGCCGGCGGCAAGCTGAGTAATCGCCTATGACCGTTCTGGACAACGAAATCGTTTTCGAGACGAAAGACCTTCGAATTCACGCCGTTCGTGATGACGGGTCTGAACTGCCCATCGTCAAGGGCGTCGACATCCACATACCACGCGGAAGCGTCGTTGCCCTGATCGGTGAATCAGGTTCGGGAAAGACGACGATTTCACTCTCGGCGCTCGGGTATTGCAAACCCGGTCTGGTGTTTGCCGGCGGTGAAGCAAAGCTGCTTGGTCAGGACCTCACCAAAATGACGACGGACGAACTTCGCCCGATCCGGGGGGATAAGGTCGCCTATCTTGCGCAAAGTGCTGCGGCCACCTTTAACCCGTCGCTCAAGATCAACGAACAGGTCACCGAGGCGCCGGTCAGGCACGGGACCAAAACACAGGCAGAAGCGGATGCAAGAGCGTTGGAACTCTACAAAGCACTCGAATTGCCAGATCCAGAGAACATCGGCAATCGCTACCCGCACCAGGTTTCAGGGGGCCAGTTGCAACGCCTGATGGCGGCCATGGCCCTTTGCGGTGATCCGGATTTGCTGGTTCTTGATGAACCTACGACGGCTCTGGACGTGACCACCCAGATCGAGGTCCTGAAATCTTTCAAAAAGGTGATCAAGGAAGAAGGCGCTGCGGCCATTTACGTCACACACGACCTGGCGGTTGTGGCTCAGATCGCTGACTACATCGTTGTTCTTTATCACGGAGAGATACAAGAGAAGGGCCCCGTCGACGTCATCATCAACAATCCGCAACATCCGTATACCAAGCGCCTCATGGCAGCGGTTCGACCAACCCCTGCGGCGGGCCAATCGGACGAGGATACCGGCAAGCACGATCGTGACGTTCCAGCGCTCGAAGTAAAGGACATCACGGCCGGGTACGGGCATGGGGCGGGGGGGCGTCCGCTGGTCACCATCCTGCGCGACGTGAACCTGACGATTGAGCGTGGCCACACGGTCGGTATTATTGGTGAATCCGGTTGCGGCAAATCCACGTTGGCGCGGGTGATAGCCGGGTTGTTGCCGCCTGCCGATGGCGAAATGGAGTTGAACGGATCTTCGATCGCGGGCTCCTATCGGCGTCGCAGCAAGGATGAGCTCAGGACAATCCAATTCGTCTATCAGATGGCGGATACAGCCCTTAATCCAAAGCACAGGATTTCGGATATTATCGGTCGCCCCTTGGAACTAAACCTTGGCGTACGCAGCAAGGAGAAGCGCGAGAAAATCAGCGACATTCTGAAGATGGTCGACCTGCAGACGGACTTCGCATCGCGCTTCCCACACGAATTATCCGGTGGTCAAAAACAGCGCGTGAACTTGGCACGCGCCCTCGCTGCGGGACCGGAGATCGTTTTGTGTGACGAGGTCACGTCCGCGCTGGACACGATTGTAAGTGCGAATGTCATCGAACTGCTCAAGCGTTTGAGGCGTGACACGGGCGTATCTTTTGTCTTTATCAGCCACGATTTGTCGACTGTTGCATCCTTTGCAGATGAAATTGTCGTACTCTACGCGGGCCGTGTCGCAGAACGTGGCCCCACAGACCAGGTGCTTTCACCCCCCTACCACCCTTACACGCAATTGCTCATCTCGTCCGTCCCTGAGATGCGGGTTGGCTGGCTGGAAGAAACACTGCAGCGTCAGGAAACCTTGGCGGGTATTTCTCGTGGGGTTACGTTGACCAATGTCGGCTGCCCGTTCTTCAATCGTTGTCCTGTGGCCATCGAGGGAACTTGTGACAAGGTGGACCCACCCCAAAGGTATGATCCGAACGGGCATGGTCACTTCATCGAATGCCATCGCGAGCTTGACGAATTGACAAGTGGATAGAGGGTTGCGGCTCAGACAACGTCGCAGGGCTTCGTTCCAAAGTGCATGACCAAAACAAAACACCCCCGGTTTTGAAGCCGGGGGTGTTTCGTGTCCTTGGTTACGCGTCGTCTCGCCACAGATACGGCGGCGACTCCGCGCCACCGAAGTGGTTCAGCGGTACGCTCGTACGACCTTTCACATAGTCTGCGGCGGCATCCACGTAATCAAGGTGCGCAGGCGTGACGCTGCCAGCGGTTTCATGGATCATTGTCTGCATGTCACAGTACATCTGCTTACGTTTCGCAGGATCTGTCACCGCCAGAACGTTGGTGAGCAGTTCGTCGAACTGATCGTTCTTCCAGTAGGTCTCGTTCCACTTGGAATCGCCTTTGTATGTCAGCGACAGCATGATGTTCGCGGTGGGACGCGGGTTCCAGCGCACGACACAGAACGGATCTTTCAACCAGACCGAACTCCAGTACCCATCCGGCGCGACTTTCTTGACGGTCACGTTCATGCCGATTTTCTCGGCTTCGCGTTGGGTCGACGTCGCCATTTCCACAACGCCCGCACCGATTTCCGCAGCGGTGATCGGAATCTCCGTACCGCCGATGCCGGATTGCTCGAAATGCCATTTCGCTTTGTCGAGATCGAGTTCGCGTTGCGGGATGTCCGGGCAGTGATCGAAATAGGCAGGGCCGATAGGTTGGTCGTTGCCCAGACTGCCGTGGCCTTTTAGGGCGCCTTTCACAACGCGGTTGCGATCCTGCAAGTACTTCAAAGCCATGATGACATGCTGGTTTTCGCCCGGCGCAATATCCGTGCGGCCAGCGATGGTAATGTAGCCACCCGCTTTCAGCGCCCAAAGACTAATGCCTTCCGCCGCTTCAACCGATGAAATCGCTTTCGGAGACACCGCGGCAATTGCGTCTACATCACCGTTCAGCAGGGCATTCACACGTGCAACAGGATCGCCGATTCCGAAATGATGCAACTCGTCCAGATAGCCGCCTTCTTCCGAATAATTCTCGAAGCGTTCGCCGATGCAGCGGACACCAGGCTTGAACTCTTTCACCTTGTAGGGACCTGTGCCAATCGCGGTGCTTGAGAAATCCGTGTATCCTTCGGGGATGATCTTGAATTGGAATGTCCCAAGAGCGATGGGCAGATCCGCGTTCGGCCGGCTCAGGACTGCGACGACCTCATGGTCATTCACTTTCTTCCATTCCGTTATCATGTTCACCAGTGATGCCGCGGATGAGGTCGAGTCTTCGCCGATGTGGCGGTTCATGGAATAGACCACATCGTCTGCCGTCATGGTCTTGCCGTTATGGAATTCCACGCCCTTGCGAAGCTTGAAGGTCCACTGCGTTGCATCCGCATTGGGAATGATCTCTTCGGCCAGTTCCGGCGCGTAGGAAAGATCATCTTGCAAGCGCGTCAGGGAGCCAAAGAACATGCGCCCGCGGAAGTAATCGACCGTTGCCCGGTATCCGGCAGGATCAAGCTGGTCATCCGGACCGTGCGAATCCACCGCGAACTTCAGAACACCGCCCCGCTTGGGCGTGTTTGCCAGCGCTTGCGTTGCCCCACCAACGATCAAGCCTGAAGCGGTGACAGTCAGTCCGGTTGCCATCAGCATCTTGATGGCGTCGCGACGCGTGGCACCTTTGCGCAACATGTGCAGAAGGGGTTCGCGGTCGCTATAACCCAGATCACCAAATTCGTTTGGTTTGCGTCTAGTCATTGAGTTCTCCCGACACGGTGTTTCAAGAGCTTCTTTAATGTCAACTTCGATGAACTAAGTTACGATCCGCGAAGCCCTCACGGCCTCAATACGTATGAAGCCGTGAAAAAAGAAGCGGTGCAATGGTGCTTCCACCAAGCATTTGGACATCGTTTCAATAGCGGCTTCAAACGAGTTTTTGTAACTTGTGTTAAGCACTGCTAAACTGAAATGAAGAACAGAAATCAAAAGGTGCCAGACGGTGGCTTCCATCCGCGAACAGCGCAGACTTCGCCTTCCCGCGACGGATACTCTCGTTACGTTTGAGCGGGCGGCAAAGAACCTCAGTTTCAAGAAGGCAGCCAAGGAACTGAACATGACGCCATCGGCGGTCAGTCAGCAAATTTCAAAGCTGGAGGCATCACTCGGCGTCGAACTGTTTCGCCGTAGTTCCAAGGGGGTTCGCCTAACGGAGTCTGCGGCGGCTTATATCAAGGAAGTTCACAGGGCACTGGCTTTGCTGAGAACAGCCACACGTCACATCGTCGACACCTCGAACCAGCAACCTGTAAAGATAGCTGCCTACAATATGCTTTCGACATATTGGCTTTTTCCCTTGGTCGGTGAGCTCGACAAACAGTACACGGATTTGTCGCTGGACATCGAATCCGTGACCCGGCTTGTAGACGTCACTCTTCGCGATGCCGATATCATCGTGCAATTTGGGCCCTTGAACAACGCGAACGCGGAGGGGCACGTGGTACTGTTTCCCAGAACGAGCACGCCTGTTTGTTCGCCCATGTTTCTGGAACGGCATGGGCCATTGGAAACGATAGACGATCTGTTGAGGGTGCCGTTACTTCACAATTTGGCAACGGAAGAAGAGTGGATCGAGTGGTTTGCAGGCATCGACGACATGACAAGCCCTCCTCCCGCTCAGCACAGGTTTCGGGACAGGGGGTCCACCTTAAGTGCGGCTGAGAACGGGCTGGGCGTGGCGTTGGGATGCAGGAATTTATTGAAGCACGATCTGGAAGCTGGAAACCTGATCGCTCCGTTTGAACTCAGCGTTACTTATGATTCCGGATACTATGTGCAGGTTTCGGCCGCAGCGAAGCGGCTAAAAAGGATAGAGAGACTGCTGTCTTGGTTGCGATCGAAGGGCGAAGATACCGTTGCAAGAAATGGTCTTCCAACTTCGATGGAAAACCTCAAAACTCTCTGATAAAGTTCTTCTTTTTTGGGGCTGGCGCAGACGCACGGATGCTCGAAGCCTCATCCTGCGGGACACGACCTCTGAGTTTCGTAGGTGTGCGGCTGTGCCACAGTGACCTGTTGCCGGGATA
>MDSZ01150679.1_pt1 | contig 15636 bp, 11 predicted proteins | sample 811201 | NCBI WGS metagenome assembly MDSZ01 (sample SAMN05326647, study PRJNA326480) | marine metagenome | isolation source: seawater | place: Indian Ocean: North | collected 2010
CTAAATCTTTTCTTTGCAGAGCTTTTAGTTTTTAATTTTGGCATAATTTAATCGGACTTATATAGGCAATAATTAATCTTTACAAGATGATATTATCTTTGATTTAGATAGGTTGAATGATCATAACCATTTGTCTACCCTCGAATTTAGGCTTGCTCTCTATTTTAGCTATGTCCTTTGTTTCCTCGATAATCCTGTCCATTAAATTTTTTCCTAATTCAGTATGCTGCATTTCTCTTCCTTTAAATTTAACAGTAAATTTTACTTTATCCCCTTTTGTTATAAATTTTTTGGCATTTTTAATTTTGAAATTGTAATCATGAGCCTCCGTTCCAGGTCTTAGTTTAATCTCTTTAAGCGAGACAGTTTTTTGTTTTTTTTTGGCCTGATTGGCTTTTTTTTGTAAATCATATTTGTATTTACCCATATCCATAATTTTACATACTGGAGGATTTGCATTAGGAGAAATTTCGATTAAATCTAAACCTTCTTTTTTTGCAAGCTCTATTGCTTTATTCAGTGGCATTGTTCCAAGGTTGTTTCCATCACTTCCAATTGTTTGAACGTCTAAAGCTCTTATTCTCTCATTGGCTTTTGGCCCTTGAGGTTTGCTTCTTCTTTGAAAGTAATTTGGTTTTGTATTAGACACTTAATTTAAAGGGAGCTTATTTGCTTTGAGCATAATCTTAATTAATTCTTCTCTTTTAATTGTCTCTTGTTTTTGAGAGCCTAATCTTCTGACTGTTACAGTATTTTCATCAGACTCTTTTTTTCCACAAACTACAATGATTGGAACTTTTGCAAGAGAGTGCTCTCTTACTTTATAATTTATCTTCTCATTTCTTAAATCCACGTCACATTTTATACCTTCTTTAAATAAATCTTCAAATAATTTTTTAACATATTCATTGTTTTCTTCAGCTATAGTGCATACTACTACTTGTGCTGGTGATAACCAAAATGGCAATTTACCAGCATAGTTTTCAATTAGAATTCCAATAAATCTCTCTAATGACCCAAACAGAGCTCTATGTAACATAACTGGAACCTTTTTAGTTCCATCTTTATCTACAAATGATGCTCCTAGTCTACCAGGTAAGTTCAGATCAACTTGCAGTGTTCCACATTGCCAATCTCTTCCAATAGCATCTCTGAGAACAAATTCTATTTTAGGGCCATAAAAAGCACCCTCGCCTTTATTAATTGTGTATTCAAGTTTTGATTTTTTTATTGCAGATAATAATGCAGCTTCTGATTTATCCCAAACACTATCGTCTCCAACTCTTTTTTCTGGCCTGTCAGAATATTTTAAAATTACATTCTCAAATCCTAAAGCTTTATAAATTTCTAAAATCAAATTTGTGACAGCTAAAGACTCTTGGGTAATTTGATCTTCTGTGCAAAATATATGCGCGTCATCTTGAGTAAAAGCTCTTACTCTTAACAGTCCGTGAAGAGCACCTGAAGGCTCATACCTATGTACCTTTCCAAACTCAGATAATTTTAATGGTAAATCTCTATAACTTTTTAGTCCCTGATTAAATACTTGAACACATCCCGGGCAATTCATGGGTTTTACTGCAAATGTTTTTTCATCTGGTGTTTCCGAAGTGAACATGTGTTCTCCGAACTTTTCCCAATGTCCAGATTTTTCCCATAAAGACTTATCTAAAAGTTCTGGAGTGTTTATCTCTTTATAACCTGCTAAACGTTGTTTAGCCCTCATATATTCAACCAATCTCTGGAATAGAAGCCATCCTTTTTCATGCCAAAAAACCGAGCCTGGACTTTCCTCTCTAAAATGAAATAAATCCATTTCCTTACCAAGTTTTCTATGGTCTCTTTTTTCTGCTTCCTCTAACCTATGTAAATAATCATCTAAATCTTTTTTTGACCCCCAACATGTTCCGTAAATTCTTTGGAGCATTTCATTGTCAGAATTACCTCTCCAATAAGCTCCAGAAACTTTCGTTAATTTAAAAGCTTTACCAATTTTACCAGACGAAGCTAAATGAGGTCCTCTACAAAGATCATGCCACGTATCTCCATGATGATAAATTGAAAGTTCTTCATTTTCAGGTATGCTTTCTATTATTTCTGCTTTGTAATTTTCCCCGATCTTTTTAAAATGTGAAATTGCTTTATTTCTTTCCCAAACTTCTCTTCTTGTTTTTACATCTCGATCAATAATTTCTGACATTTTTTTTTCTATCTTCTTTAAATCTGTATCTGTGAATGGCTCTTTCCTAGCAAAATCATAAAAAAAACCATTTTCAATAACAGGGCCAATGGTTACTTGTGTGCCAGGATATAACTCTTGTACTGCCATTGCCATAATATGAGCAGCATCGTGTCTAAGAACTTCTAAACCCTCTTGATCTTTAATTGTAATTATTTTTACTTTAGAATCGTCCTTTATTTCATGACTTAAATCTTTTAACTGTCCATCAACCTCCATTATAAGAGCTGACTTTTCTATTGATTTACTAATTTTTTTTATTAAATCAAATCCGCTTATAGATTTTGTAAAGGGAATTTTTTTTCCATCTAATAATTGTATTTGAGGCATTTATTTTATATTTAACAATTTTTTGTACTCTCTTAAAGTCGAATCACACATTGCTTCCACATCAAATTTCTTCGATATGTTTTTTCTACCTTCGTTTCCCATAGAATGCAATGAAACTTCATCTAGCTCAATTATATTATTTAAATTTTTAGCTAACTGGCGAGGATCGTCGTATTTATATAAAAATCCGGATTTGCCTTTCAAAATAGTTTCTTTAGAACCTCCAAGATCACTTGCTATAATTGGTTTTCCCATTGCTTGTGCCTCAACCGAAACTCGGCCAAATGCCTCTGGTTTTGTAGATGCAGAGACTACTACGTCTGATAGTGAATATGCTAAAGGCATTTCTTTGCAATGTTCGAAAAATTTTATTTTAGGACCAAGTCTATATCTCTGAATTAAATCAATAAGTTTCTTTTTGTATACTTTTCTTCCTTGATCAGAACCAAGGATTATTGCTTGAAAATTAGTTGTATTATAATCTTCTATTAAAATATTTAGAGCTTCAATTAATTTTTCCTGCCCTTTCCAAGCAGTTAGTCTACCAGGCATTAAAATAGTAAATTTGTTTGGTTCAAGATTCCACTCTTTTCTAAGTTTTTCTTGTTTTAATATTGAAATGTTTTTTTGATTATAATACTCAATATTTATACCTCTAAATATTACTCTTAACTTTTTTTTCTTATTTAAATATTCTGCATATTTTTCACTTATATGGTTAAAAATAAAATTTGAACCTGCAATAGTTAAATTTGATTTAAGCATCACGCTATTATAAATCTTTTTAAAATTGTTCTTAAAATTATATGTTCCATGAAATGTAGTTACAAAATTGGCTCTTGTAATAAAACAAGCAATATAACATGACCAAGCCGGAGCTCTACTTCTAGCATGGACAATGTTAATCTTATTTATCAAAATTAAAAACGTTAAAATAATTGAATTTAGAATAATCAATATTGGGTTTTTCGAATGCACTGGTAATCGAAAAATTTTAACCTTATTTTTTTTTACGTATTTTAAAAGCTGTCCACCTGATGTAGCAATAAAAGATGAACATTCTTTTTCGGCTAAATAATGTGCAATGTCATAACATCCGGTTTCAGCTCCTCCATATCCAAGTTTAGGGATTACTTGCAGAACTTTTATTTTAGCTGTCATAAATATTGTTATATATTAGCAAATTAAATAAATAACCTTATATGAAAAAATTTAAGTATTTAAAAATCTCTAAGACCAAAAAACTAAGATATATCGATAATTATTACAATAATAACCTTTACATCATTTTTCTACCTGGATTTATGTCTGATATTGAGGGCATAAAACCTCAAACTTTAAAACGGTTTGCTTTAAAGAAAAAATTAGGTTTTTTAGCTTTAGAATATTTTGGCCATGGAAAGTCTTCAGGAGATTTTACTAAAGGAAATATTTCTATTTGGACTAAAAATACAAAATTTTTAATTAAAAAAATCGTAAAAAAAAATAATTTTATTCTTGTTGGTTCAAGCATGGGTGCATGGATATCGATAAATCAATTTAAATATTTTAAAAAACAAATAAAAGGATTTTTAGGTATAGGATCAGCTCCAGAGTTTTTGACTAGACTCATGTGGAATAAATTTCCAAAAAAAATAAGAAATGAAATTGTAAAAAAAGGAATAAGCACGATTGAAGCTGGACAATATAAATATCCTATCTCTTATCAGTTAATTAAAGATGGAAGAAAAAATAAAGTTTTATCAAAAAAAATTTCATCAAAGATTAAAATAACAATGGTGCATGGCAGCAAAGATGAGGTTGTTCCAGTTGTATTTTCAAGAAAAGTTTTATCGATTTTTAAAAAAGCAAAAAAAAAGTTAGTGATTATTAATAATGGCGATCATAGTTTATCTAATCCAAAATTTTTAAAAAGAATAATAAGAGAATTAGATAGAATTATCATTGATGTAATTTAATCCTTCAATATAAGATGGAAATTTTAAATCTAATTTAAAAAAATTTTTCATTTTCTTGTTGCTCACTTTTTTTGAATCTTTGTAGAAATTTTTTAACATTTCACTTTGAATATCGTTTATATTTAAAATTCCTGGTTTTTTAAGACCTAGTAATTTTACGCCATATGCTATCACTTCTTCATTTGAAGCTGGCCTATCATCAGAAATATTGTAAACTTCTCCTTTTTTTAGTCTGTCTAAAGATTGATACAAAACATTTGCAATGTCTTCTACATGTATACGAGAAAAAAAATGGTTTTTTTTATTAACAATTTTAGCTTCACCAGATTTTAATCTATTTAATATATTATACTGATTAGAGTAAATTCCAGATAATCTAAAAATTTGAACAGGACAATTATATTGCTCGTACAATCTCAGCCAATCTTTTTCGGCTTCCAATCTTTCTGTTCCTGAATTAGATGTTGGCTTAGTTTCGCTTTTTTCGTCTACCCATTTTCCGTCGTGGTTTCCATAAACGCTTGTAGCAGATAAATATGTAACCCACTTATGCTTAGGATTATTAAACTTGTCTCCAAAGTTTTTAATTACAATATCTTTGCCCTTCTTTGGCGCAATTGAAATAAGTATATATTCAGCCTCTTCCAGGTCTTTGATTAAGTTTTCATCGTAATCTTGTTCGTTAAATTTGAAACTTTGATAATCTTTATTTTCAAATTTTCTAATTCCAGACTCATCTCTAGATGTAACGCTTAATTTATAATTTATATTTTTACTTCTAATTTTTTTAATAAAATTTTTTGCAACTTGACCAAAACCAAAACAAAAAATTTTAAAATCACTCATCAGCTTGCCTTTTTGGCTACAGATTTAAAACTAATTGGGTTTTCCAATTTATCGAGCATTTCAATAGGACAAACTTGTTTAAATTTTTTAATTTCAGTGTCAAAGTTATCTAATATTTTTTTTGCAATAAAAGAATTAGTTTCTTTAAAAAATTCATTTATATTGTTTTTTAAAATTTCTTTCCAGAAATCAGTTTCTACAAGCTGCCATATTATAGAAGAGGGATTGGCAAAATTTTCAAAATTATCTTTATCATCATATATAAATGCCATTCCTCCGGTCATTCCAGCTCCGAAATTGTCTCCAACTTCGCCTAATATAATAGCAGTGCCTCCAGTCATATATTCGCACCCATGAGCTCCACACCCTTCAACTACGGCTAAACTACCAGAATTTCTTACAGCAAACCTTTCACCGGCTTGACCAGAAGCAAATAATTTTCCTGAAGTTGCACCATATAAAACAGTATTACCAATAATTGTATTATCATTGGATACAAGTTTACTTTTTTGTGAAGGATAAACCACTATTGTACCTCCCGAAAGACCTTTGCCTACATAATCATTGCTGTCTCCCTCTACTATTAGCTTGATGCCTTTCGTGAGAAAAGCTCCCAAGGATTGTCCTGCGGAACCATGCAACTTTATACTTATCGTGTTCGGATTTAGTTTATTATTTCCATATTTTTTATAAACATAATGAGACAGTCTGGTGCCAACAGATCGATAAGTATTTTCAGTAATATACTCAAAATTATTACTCTTATTAATTTCAATTTTATCTTTTATTTCAGACCATATTTTTTCATCCAAAGTTTCAGGAACTTTATTAATCAACTTTTTCTCACAATACCTTGGGTTATCGCCAGGATCTGCTTGAACAAGCAATGGATTTAAATCTAAATCATCTAAATTAGAAGAACCTTTATTTACTTGTGATAATAAATCTGTTCTTCCTATAATTTCATTAATTGATTTATATCCAAGCGAAGCTAAAATCTCTCTTACTTCTTTAGCCACAAAAGTGAATAGATTGACAACTTTTTCGGGGGTTCCTGTAAACTTTTCTCTGAGTTTCTCATCTTGACTACACACACCAACTGGACAAGTATTTGAATGACATTGCCTTACCATTATACATCCCATAGCTACTAAGGAAGAAGTGCCTAAACCATATTCTTCAGCTCCCATCATTGCGGCTATCACAACATCTCTTCCAGTCTTTATCCCGCCATCAGTTTTCAATGTAACTTTATGTCTTAAATTATTCAAAGTTAGAATTTGATTAGCTTCAGTCAAACCCATTTCCCAGGGCACACCTGCATATTTAATACTAGTTTGAGGGCTAGCTCCAGTTCCACCTGAATGACCAGAAATAAGAATTATATCAGCTTTAGCCTTGGCTACTCCTGCTGCAATAGTCCCAATACCAGTTGATGCCACAAGTTTTACGCTTACTCGAGCTTTAGGATTAACTTGCTTTAAGTCATAAATAAGTTGGGCTAAATCCTCTATCGAATAAATATCATGATGTGGGGGTGGAGAAATTAAAGTTACTCCTGGTGTTGAATGTCTTAATCTTGCAATTTCTTTAGTAACTTTAAATCCAGGTAATTGGCCTCCTTCTCCAGGTTTGGCTCCCTGAGCCATTTTTATTTCAATTTCATTTGCGTTGTTAAGATAGTCTACAGTTACCCCAAACCTTGCAGATGCTATTTGTTTTACTCGTGAATTAGCATTATCTCCGTTTGGTAAAATTTTAAATCTTTTTGAGTCTTCGCCACCCTCTCCGCTGCAAGAAGCTCCTTTAATTCTATTCATTCCAATTGCCAGAACTTCATGCGCCTCCGCAGATAAAGCACCATGAGACATGCTCCCACTACCAAATCTCTTTAAAATGTCATCGATTGGCTCTACTTCGTCTACACTTATTGATTTTTTGTTATCCTTAAATTTAAGTAAATCTCTTAAGTTAATCGGAGGCAAACCGTGAATACCTTTAGAATATTGTTGATAAAGTTCGTAAGAACCTTTTCCAACTGCGTTTTGAAGAAGATGTATAAGGTTTCCTTGATATTGGTGATTTTCACCACTTTTTCTATACCTATATAAACCTCCGATAGGCAAAGTATAAACGTTCTTTTTTGAAAATTTTTCGTGTAATTTTTTTATTTTTTCCTCAATACCACTTATCCCAATGCCTGATATTCTAGATGACATCCCAGGAAAATAATCTGAAACTATCGCTCTACTAAGTCCCACTGCTTCGAAATTACAACCCCCTCTATAAGAACTTATTACTGAAATTCCCATTTTTGATAAAATTTTTAATAGGCCTGCATCAATAGAATTTTTATATTTTAAAATACAATTATCAAAATCTGTTTTACCAAAAAGGTTTTTCTCAAATCTTTGGTAAATACTGTCTATGGCTAAATAGGGGTTTATTGTAGTAGCTCCTACTCCAATTAAAACTGCGAAAGAATGTGTGTCTAATGCATCTGAACATTCAACGTTTATAGAACAGTATCCTCTAAGACCATTTTTGACTAAATGAGAGTGTACTGCCCCAACGGACAAGGCACTTGGTATGCTAGCTTTCGTCAAAGAAATATTTTTATCAGAAAGTATAATAGCACTACTTCCTTCTCGAACTGCGGTTTCACATTCTTCTCTAATTGACTCTATTCTTGCTTTTAGCGATGTATTTATATCAAAAGTGCAGTCTATAATTTTTATTTTTTTCGAAAAATACTTATTAAATTTTTTAAATTGAGAATTAGTCAAAATTGGACTATCCAAAACAAAAATATCTTCTTCTGTTAAATTATCAAAATCAAGTATATTACCAAGATTTCCAAATCTGGTTTTTAAACTCATTACTTTGTTCTCTCTTAAAGAGTCTATTGGAGGGTTTGTTACTTGGCTAAAATTTTGTCTAAAATAATGTGACACAGGTCTATAATGACTTGATAAAACTGCTACAGGAGTATCGTCTCCCATTGATCCAGATGCTTCCTTTCCTTCTTCTGCCATTGGATGTAAAATTAATTCTAAATCTTCAATACTTAAACCAGAAAGATATTGTCTTTTTCTTAAGTCTTCTCCAATAAATTGTGGATGTTCATTTGTTGGAGAAATCTTTTTTTCTAAATCTATTATCTGCTTGCTGTATTTTTTGTAATCTTTAGCTAAAAAATCTTTAAGTTCTTTGTCTTTAAATAGTTTGCCTTTTTTAAGATCAATTGCAATTATTTGACCAGGTCCGAGTTTGCCTTTTTCAATAATCTTTTCTTCTGGAATTTTTATCATTCCAGACTCAGATCCAGCAAAAAAAAGATTGTCTGAAGTAATAGTATATCTTAAAGGCCTTAATCCATTCCTATCAGTTGAGGCTAAAACCCATTTAGCGTCGGTAGCACATATAGCAGCTGGACCATCCCACGGCTCGATAGTACTGTTTAAAAAGTTGAAGAAATCTTGGTGGTTTTTAGGAACCGCTTTACTTCTTTTTGACCATGCGTCAGGTATCATCATCAGTTTAATTAATGGCGCTAATTTTCCAGAATGTGTTAAAAGTTCAAAAACGTTATCAAGTGCTCCTGAGTCTGAAGAACTACGAATTACTGGTTGTAAATCTTTTACGTTTTTAAATAGAGGGCTAGACATATCCTGCTCGTGAATTTTCATCCAATTTATATTTCCTTTTAAGGTATTTATCTCTCCATTGTGAGCAAGCGTTCTGAAAGGTTGGGCTAAATCCCAACTAGGAAAAGTGTTTGTTGAATAACGTTGATGGAAAACTGCAAATCTTGAAGTTAATTTATCATCATTCAAATCGAGGTAAAATTCAGCTAACATTTCGGCTAAAAACATTCCTTTATAAACTATTGATCTTGAACTGAAGGAGCAAATATAAAAATTTTTTAGCTGGTTAGCTCTAGCTAATTTTTCAATTTTTTTTCTTGTTTCAAATAAATCTCTTTCCAAATCATTAGTACTTATATCTGTATTTTTTTTAAACATTACCTGAGCAATTTCTGGCCTACTTTGCTCTGCAGTTTTTCCAAGAACATTTGAATTTATTGGTACCTGTCTCCAGCCGTAAATAGAATAGTTTTGTTCAAGTAAAACTGACTCAATTATTTCTCTACATTTTTCTTGTTCTCCATATTCAGTTCGGGGTAAAAAAACCATTCCAACGCAAATTCTTTTTTTTTCATCCAATTTATGTCCAGTTGAAGCAATTTTATCCTTGAAAAATTCTGGAGCTATTTCAATCTGTATTCCAGCACCATCTCCCGATTTGCCATCTGCGTCTACTGCACCTCGGTGCCAAATAGCTTTTAATGCATTAATACCGTGTTCAACAATTTTTCTTGATTTTTTCCCATCTGTTGTTGCAACTACTCCTACTCCACATGCGTCGTGTTCCATATTTTCATCATACGAAAAATTATCTTTTAAAATTTTTTTATTTTTTTCGTAATTATTCATAGATTAGGCAGCTTTAATTTTTTTTGATGCTTTACTTTGAAGATATTTCTCAATTTGAATTGCAGCGTCTCTTCCATCCCTGATAGCCCAAACAACTAGTGAAGCTCCTCGAACAATATCTCCAGCACCGAAAACCCCATCTAGATTTGTTTGCATAGACCTTAAATCAATTTTTATTGTTCCCCATCTAGAAACTATCAAATCTTCAGATCCAAAAAGTTTAGGTAAATTTTCTGGATCAAATCCTAAGGATTTTATTACTAAATCTGCAGGTATCTTAAATTCTGATCCACTTTGAACAATTGGCTTTTTTCGCCCTGATGAGTCTGGTTCACCTAATATCATTTTACTAACTTCAACTTCTGAAACACTTTTTTTTCCAATAAAGCTTTTAGGACTCGTCAACCAAATAAATTCAACACCTTCTTCTTCTGCATTTCCAACTTCTCTGACTGAACCTGGCATATTTTTTCTATCTCTTCTGTACAAACATTTTACTGATTTAGCTTTTTGTCTTACTGCCGTCCTAACACAATCCATCGCTGTATCTCCACCTCCAATCACAACAACATTTTTTCCCTCTGCATTTAACGTTCCATTATCAAAAAGCTCCACCTTGTCTCCAAGGCCTTTTTTATTTGAAGCTGTTAAAAATTCCATTGCAGGAAATATATTTGCTAGATCTTGACCAGGTATGTTCATTTCCCTTGGTTTGTAAACACCAGTAGCAATCAATATTGCATCATGTTTTGCTCTTAATTGGTTAAGTGATTTGTCTTTTCCAACCTCAAAATTTTGTACAAATTTTATCCCACTTTCTTTTAAAAGTTTAGTTCGCCTTTCGACTACAAATTTTTCTAATTTAAAATTTGGAATTCCGTAAATTAAAAGTCCGCCAGGTCTATCGTATCTATCGTAAATAGTAACTTGATATCCTGATTTTCTTAATTCTTCTGCACATGCCATGCCAGCCGGGCCAGCTCCTATTATACCTATAGATTGACTTAATTCTTTTTTTATTTTAATTGGTTTTACCCAACCTTTTTCCCAAGCAGTGTCGGTAATAAATTTTTCGATTGATCCTATTGTTACTGTACCATGGCCAGATTGTTCAATAACGCAATTTCCCTCGCAAAGTCTATCTTGAGGGCAAATTCTTCCACAAACTTCGGGCATGTTATTTGTGCTTTGAGAAACTTCATATGCTTCTTGCAATCTGCCTTCCGCTGTAAGCTTAAGCCAATCTGGTATATTATTGCTTAATGGGCAATGTATTTGGCAAAAAGGCACCCCACATTGAGAACATCTGCTAGATTGTTCTTTAGCCTTTCCGCTAATAAACTCATTGTAAATTTCATTGAAATCTTCGCTCCTATTTTTAACGTCTCTTTTAGGAGGAGTTTCTTTGTTCAGTCCCACAAATTGCAACATTTTTTTATTCATAATTTTAAAAAATAATAGAAAATTATATAAATGTGTAGCTTATTTAGGTAAATAATATTTACCTTTAGTACTGAAAACCCTTATTTTTAATGCATATTTTATGCATACCTGCTATGCATTTCAATGTCATCAAATGAACACGCAAAATAATTAAAGAAAAGAATGATCGAGATTTTAATTCTATCTTTAGTACAAGGAATAACAGAATTTATTCCAGTTAGCTCCTCTTCTCATTTAATCTTAATTTCAGAATATTCTAATTTTGAAAATAAAAAATTAGAAATCGATGTAGGGTTGCATATCGGTTCTTTTATTGCCGTAATCGCCTTTTTTAGAAAAGATATTTTTAATTTTATTAAAAATAAAAATCTTCTGCTTAAAGTTATTTTTGGGTCAATGCCGGTAATAATCACAGGTTTTGTATTAGTTAAATTCAACTTAATTGAAATTGTTAGAAATATAGAGGTAATAGGATGGATGACCTTAATATTTGGAATTATTCTTTATATAAGTGATAAAAATAGAAATCACAAAAAAATTAAGACAAATTTTAATTTTAAAAATGTAGCAATAATAGGTTTTATGCAAGTTTTATCTTTGGTGCCAGGTGTAAGTAGGTCGGGAATATGTATTACGGGTGCAAGATTCTTAAGCTTTAGTAGATTTGACTCGGCAAAGATTTCATTTTTACTTTCTATACCAACCTTAGGAGCAATTTCAATTTATGGATTAAAAAATATTATAACAGCAGAGAGTTTAGATTTTTCGTTCCTAATTTTTTTATCAATTTCTCTTTCATTTATTTTTTCTTATATAACAATAAAGTTTTTTTTAGACTATATGCAAAAGTTTAGTCTTAATTTATTCGTAATTTATAGATTAATTTTAGGTACTTTCTTACTTTCAACTGTTTATTTATAAGATATAAGCAATTAGTAAAATAATAAAAAATACAATTAAAAAAAACACAATAACGCTTTTTTGAAGTGATAAATTAAGTAATAATTTCATTTTTAGCGACTATACCTTATTTTGAAAATTTTCGATAATCTTATATTGGTGCGCCTGCTAGGATTTGAACCCAGAACCTCCTGGTCCGTAGCCAAGCGCTCTATCCAGTTGAGCTACAGGCGCAATTAACATAAAATAAAGTTTTTGATAAAAAGAAATTTGCATTTATTTAAATCAAATTATACATAATATATTATAAGATAATTTATGTTAAATAAACTCAATATCCTTACAATTAACAACACATTAACTCTCTTAATTGCAATAATACCATTAAGTTTTATAGCAGGCAATCTAGTTTTAAATTTGAATATAATTATTTTAATACTAATTTCTTTAGTAATTTATAGAGGTAAAATATTTAAATTTGAGTACGATCTCTTAGATAAATTAATTATAACTTTTTTTGTATATATCATTTCAATTTCATTAATAAACTTTTTTTCAAATTTAAATGAAAATAATAATGATTTAGATACAATGATTTTAAAAAAATCTTTTTTTTATTTGAGATTTTTGCTTTTATATTTTGTAATAGGATATCTTCTCAGAAATAATAAAATCCATTTTAAGATTTTATTTTTTTCATTTTCAATTTGTTGCTTGTTTGTATCTTTGGACTTAATTTATCAGTATATTTTTGGATTTGATATTTTTGGTATTGAGTACGTTGATAGAAGAAGAATGTCAGGGCCATTTGGAGATGAATTAATTGCAGGATCCTACATCCAAAGATTCTCTTTATTTTTAATTTTTTCAATACCACTGCTTGAGATATTTAAAAATAAAAAAATTTCTTTTTTAACATTATCAATTATAATTTTTTTATTAATATTTTCTGTGATTCTATCAGGAAATAGAATGCCTTTAATTCTTTTAATGTTTAGTTTGTTTTTAATATTTATTTCAGAAAAAAATTTAAGGAAATTTTTTTTACTTTTTGTTTTTATCTCCTCAATTTTGGTTTTATCGGTTTATAATTTTAATCAAAGTTATCAAAAACATTTGGATCGATATTATGATCGAGTTACAGAATTTATAATTTTGATTTCTGATATCTACTCAAAAGATAAAGAGATAAAGAAAAGATATGATAGTAGAAGATATGTAATTGAGATAGATGGTAAAAAGATTGGAATGCCAAATGTATATGTTAAAGAATTCCAGGCTGGATATGAAACTTGGCTTTTAAATAGATTTGTGAGTGATGGAGTTAAATCTTTTAAAAAAAATTGTCAAAAAACAAGTGTAATAAATTGTGGCCCCCATCCTCATAATTATTATTTAGAGACGTTAGCAGATCTTGGGTTAATTGGGTTAATACTGTTACTGTTAATATCTATTATTTCAATTTATCGATCTTTAATAAAGAAATTCTCTTCCGTAGATAAAAGATTTGGCTACGTCATAACCCCCTTTATTTTTCTTTTTTTTATTGAAATTTTTCCTATTAGAACTACTGGTAGTTTTTTTTCTTCAGGAAATGCAACATATTTTTTCTTAATATTATCTATATTAATTGCTTTATCTAAAAAAGAATTTAAAATTAAAAATCTATAAATGGTACAAAATAAAATTGTAATAACATCTGCAGTACGTACAGCAATAGGCTCTTTGGGAAAAACATTAAAAAATGTTCCTGCTGAGTCTCTTGGAGCATCTGTGATATCTGAAAATATTAAAAGATCTAAATTAAAGGAAAATGATGTAGATGAGGTGATAATGGGACAAGTTTTAACTGGAGGAGCTGGTCAGAATCCTGCTAGACAAGCTTCTATGAAATCTGGAATTCCCAAAGAAACACCTGCTTATGTTGTTAACCAGGTTTGTGGGTCAGGATTAAGATCTGTTGCTTCTGCTTTTCAAAGCATTAAATCGGGTGACTCTAAAATTATCATTGCTGGAGGTCAAGAAAATATGTCTTTGGCTCCTCATGCGATTCATTTAAGAGACGGCAAAAAATTTGGAGATGCAGAAATGATTGATACGATGATAAAGGATGGTCTGTGGGACGCATTTAATGGATATCATATGGGTATAACGGCTGAAAACGTAGCTACTAAATTTCAAGTAACAAGAGATGATCAAGATAAATTTGCATTGCACTCTCAAGAAAAATCTCTTGACGCGCAAAAAAATAATAAATTTAGCGATGAAATAATAAATTTTCAAATTAAATCGAAAAAAGGTGAAATTAATTTTAAATCAGACGAACACCCAAGAAAAGACATCAATCTTGAAAAACTAAAACGGTTAAAATCAGTATTTAAAAAAGATGGGACAGTAACTGCAGGTAATGCTTCTGGTATAAATGATGGTGCTGCTGCTTTAACTTTAATGTCTCACATGGAGGCAAAAGAAAGAAAATTAGAATCTCTTGTGTCTATTAAATCTTGGGCTAGCTGTGGTGTAGATCCAGCATTAATGGGTACTGGACCAATACCTGCTTCGAAAAAAGCATTAGAATTAGCTGGATGGTCAGTTAAAGATGTAGATTTATTTGAAATTAATGAAGCATTTGCAGCTCAAAGTATTGCGGTAATTAAAACACTTTCTATTCCAAAAGAAAAAGTTAACGTTAACGGAGGTGCTATCGCTATTGGACATCCAATTGGAGCTTCTGGATCTAGAATTTTAGTTACTTTGATTCATGAGATGATTAAAAGAGATGTAAAAAAAGGTTTAGCCTCTCTTTGCATTGGTGGGGGCATGGGTATTGCTATGTGTGTTGAGCGATAATGGAAATATCAAAACCATATAAAGGTAAAGGTAAAAGAAAATTAAAAAAAATGCCTTTTACTGTAAAAGGTTATATTTATTATTATCTATTTTTCTGGGTCGTAATAATTTCAATTTATCTTTCTTATAATTAATTTTTATTAATAACTTTTTTTGATAATGATTATCATTAAAATTAAAAATCTTAATTTTAGGTGATAATGATTTTCATTTCCAATCATATTTCTTGTAATTAATTTTTTTATGTCTAATTTTTGAAGTATGAAAACTTATAATTGTAAAAAATGTGGATTAACAATTCCAGTATCATGCTCTAAATGTAACAGAGTGATAGATGTAAAAGTTACTGGTGAGGGTTGTCTCGTAAAAGAAAATAAATGCTTTGACTGCTCTAGTGTTCCTATAATTAAAGACGTTTGCCTAGAGCAAAAAACTGCATAATAGAATTTAATTCGTAATTTTTTCTATTTTGTAGTTATTCATCTATTATGCCGCCTTTAAATATTTTTAATTTAAAGTATAGATTAAAAATATGGAATTGCCTGTAATAAATCACCCTGACTATGTTGCTAAA
>MDSZ01009884.1_pt1 | contig 15635 bp, 12 predicted proteins | sample 811201 | NCBI WGS metagenome assembly MDSZ01 (sample SAMN05326647, study PRJNA326480) | marine metagenome | isolation source: seawater | place: Indian Ocean: North | collected 2010
AAAAATTCTTTATCTATTTTTTTCTTTAATGTTAAAAAACTGTTATTATCAAGCCAATCAATTTCTTTATCTGATTTAATCTCTAACGAGCTCAAAGAATTCCCCTCAGAAAATGAAGTAGTAAAAAATAATTTATTTAAAAGATTTTTTGATAAATTATTGATTAAAATTAAAATTATTAAGGCCATTACGATAGCAATCCCTAAGAACGCTAACCATTTTAAAGATACACCAGCAGCTATTCCCATAGTAATGGCACAAAAATATACTGTGAGTTCCAAAGGAGACCTTACTGGATTTCTAAAACGCACTATAGATAAAGCACCTACCATTCCAAGTGAAAGAGCAATATTGCCAGAAATTACTTTGGTAATTATGTATGTGATGATTGGCAACATTACAAGAGTTGCAGTATGAGCAGTGGTAGTTATCCAAATTTGTCCAACACTTTGTAGTACAATTCTTATAAACAAAGAAAAACAAACTAAAATTAACATTATGAATATAAATCTTGGTAAATAGATAATGACTTCATTTGTGGTGCTTAATATGTATTCCATAGTTTAAAAAATATTCTTATAAAATGAAATTTATTTTATACAAATATAAAGCGTTATGCAAATTTAAGTGATGAATAATAATTTAACAATTATATGTTTAAATTAAAATATAACTTTGTAAATTTATAAAAAACATTTTATGAAAAGTATAATTCAAATTTCACCTACATATCCACCAGACATTGGTGGTGTGGGAAATTACACAAAAATATTGAGTGAATGTTTGTTAATTAAGGGCATAAAATCTCAAATTTTAATTAGCGATTATTTAGGGAAAAAAAATAAAAAACAAATTTTATTTGGAAAAAAAAACAAGAGTCTTTATTCATTATTGGAACATTATGACTGTCAAAATGTAATATTGCATTACAGCGGCTATGGATACGCAAATAGAGGTCTTTGCTTCAGTTTAATTAAATCTTTAGAAAAATGGAAGCAAGATAAAAAAAAAAGAAGATTAATAACAATTTTTCATGAAATTTATGCCAAAGGTCCATTTTATAGAATGTCATTTTGGACTTCAATTTTTCAAAAATATTTAGCTAAAAAACTGTTCAAATTGAGTAATATCTCTTTAGTAACATCAAAACAAAATAAATTTATACTTTCCTCACTTTATAATAATAAAAAAAAAATAATTTATACAAACGTTTTTTCAAATATTGGTGAATTAAAAAAAAACAAAATTTTAAAAACTAGAAAAAATAAAGGAATAATTTTTGGTAATAATTTTCAAAAAGAATTATTATACAAAGATATTTTGTTTAATAAAATAAAATATGAAAATTTATTAAATAAAATGTCTATTAAGGAAATAATCGATATTGGACCCAAAATAAATCTTTCAAAAAAAATTAATTTTAAAAATATAAATATAAATAGAGTAGGAATTATGTCTAAAAAAAATATTTCCTCTTTACTTGAAAATTCTAAGATTGGATTAGTTTTTTATCCAGTTGGTCAAATGACTAAGTCTGGAATTGTTGCTGCTTACGCCTCTCACGGAATGATAATTGTGAACTTTTGTAATGAAGAGATTTTTAAAACTAATGAGTTTATTGCTGGATTAAATTATATTTCAAAATTGAATAAATATTCTAAAAACGATTTACAAAAAATAAGCACTGAAAGTTTTAAGCGTTATAAAAAAAATAGCTTGTTTAGAACGACAAAAATAATAATAGAAAACTTAAATTTATGAAAATTGTAATTAGCCAACCTCATGGAAATCAAAACACATCAGCAACAATAAAATTATTAGACAAGATTGGTAAATTAGATACCTTTTGGACAACATTAGCATTTCCATTCAAATTAAAATTATTTGGTAATAAACATTATGATACTAAATTTAGAAAAATAAAGTTGAGATTTTTCAAAGAACTTTTAAGAAGAATATGTGTTTTTTTTAAGTTAAAAAAATTCTATTTTTATGAAAGTAGTATTTTTTCTGTAAATTCAATTTATAGAGATTTAGATGTTTCTGTTTCAAAATACCTAGACACTCAAAAAAACAAAGTTAATGCAATTTATTCTTATGAAGATTGTGCTCTAAATTCTTTCAAAGTTGCAAAAAAACATAAGATTAAAACAATATATGATTTAACCGCTCCTTACTGGCTTTTGAAAAAAAATATTCTTCAGGAAGAAGTTCAACTTCAGCCAGAATGGAATTTAAGTTCTACAGAAATACTTACTGAAAAACAATGTATCAATAAAGATGAGGAAATTTTTTTATCTGATCAAATAATCGTAGCATCAAGCTTTACAGCCAAAAGTCTTGAGTTACTTGATAAAAATCTTAAATCAAAAATTAACATTGTTCCATATGGCACAACCAATCAAAAAAAAAATAATATTAATAAAAGAAATGAAAATGAAAAATTAAAACTCATTTTTGTTGGAAGACCAACTTTGGCAAAAGGAATTCAGTATTTAATTAAAATTTTGGAGGGTTTAGATTTTCCTTGGCAACTCGAAGTTGCAGGTTATGTGCCAGAGAAACCAGAAGAGATTTCAAAAAAAATGCATTCATTATTTAAAGACCAAAGATGTAATTATCTTGGTCAAATATCAAACAGAAAAATTATTGAAAGAATGAAAAAAAATCACATATTCATATTTCCATCATTGTTTGAGGGATTTGGTCAAGTCTTGTTAGAGGCATTATCTTGCAGTTTACCAATTATTACTACTGTCAATACTGGAGGACTCGATATTATTGAAAATGGTAAAGATGGTTTTCTAACACCTATAAGAGATGTAGAAAAATCAATTGAAATTTTAAATAAACTTTATAATGATGAAGTATATAGACAATCAGTATCTGAAAATGCATTTTTAAAAGCAAATAGTTTTACTTGGTCCAAATATCAAAATAAAATATCTAAAATAATACAAATTTAAATTTTGTTTATGATTAAAATAAATAATCCACTGTTAACACTCAAAAAATTAATAACAATTTTCTTTTTTTATATGATTTTAGAAGGGGTTATAAGAAAGTGGGTCTTACCCAATTATAGTAATGAGATATATTTTGTTAAAGATATATTTTTAATAATAATTTATACAATAGCTTTTAAGTATAATTTAATTTTCAGATTAAATTATTCTAAATTATTCCTGGTTATCATAATTCTAATATCACTTTATGGTTTTATTGGATATGGATTTAATATTAAAGGTATAATTTATTCTATTTTTGGTTTGAGATCATATTGGATTTTTCTACCATTATTTTTAATTATTACGCATATATTTACAAAGAATGATTTAATTAAATTTTTTAAATTAAATTTATATTTAATATTTCCATATTTTTTATTAGTTTATTTGCAAGCCTCATCTCCAGAAAAATCAGTTATTAACTCAGGGTTTGATGGACAGTTGCTTAGCCCAGAAAGACCATCTGCTTATTTTACATATACAACCCAAAACACTTATTATTTTTTATTTTTATTTTTCTCTCTTTGTTCTTATGTTTTAGATATCAATAAATTTAAAGCTAAAGATATAATTTTTATATGTATTTCAAATTTTTTATTATTTTCAATAATGATTTTACTTAAAAGTAGATCAGTATATTTTTATACTTTTTTTACAGTGATCTATTGCACTTTTTTTATAGTAATATCTAACTACCAACTAAACTTAAAGATAATTAAATTATCATTAATTTTATTAGTATCAATAATTTCATTTAATATTTCATCCAAAGTTTTTTTTGAGAAAGAGTACAAATATTCTGAAAAAAGAATGAATACTGATAGCGCAAAGGGAGGGAGGGACTATGCAATAGTTCTCGAAAAAGGAGATTTTGAGTTGTCGTTAAATTTTTTTCGTGGAGATAAAAGCACTAAAATTAAACTTAAAGACCTTTGTAATTCACAACCAACTTTTTGTAGAATTCTTAATGACTTATATATTCTACCAGCTATTAAAAAATCCACTTTTTATGGTCATGGAATTGGTTCAGGCACAAAAGCGGTAGTTACATTAAAAAATTATCGTTCTTTTTATTTGGGCGAAATAGATAATAAGAGAATAATAATGGAATTTGGGTATATTGTTGGTTTGTTTTTAGTTTTAACAAAATGGTTGTCCGTAATAATTTTAAATTTGTATGCAATATTTAAATTTAGAGATAAAAATAAAATTATTTATATACCAGTATTAATTTTTATAAGCACTCAATTGATGCTGGGTACAATTACCTACACGGTTTCATTTATAAGCTTTACTTTTTGGTTATCATTAGGTTTTTTATTTTCTTCATTTAGAAAAGATAATTTTGGAGTAACAAATAATTAATTTAATGAAAATTCTAATTTTAAGTTCAAATTTATCTAATGAGGCAGGTGGATATGCTGAGTCATCTTTTTTATTAAGAGATCGTTTAAGTAAAATTAAAAATACACAAGTCTATCTGTTTGGTTTTTGGAAATCTAAGTTTTTAGAGTTAAATTATAAATTAGATGATAAAATAAATATTTTTTTGCCAGGTTTTATTGAAAAATTTCCATTTTCAATAAAATATTTAAAAAAAATTTTAAAAATAAAGCCAGAGGTTATAGATATCCAAGGTTTATGGTCAAGTACCTCTGTTTTTAATCTGATAAATTATTTTTTTCTTAAAACCCCTTATATAGTTACCCCAAGAGGCATGCTTGAAGATTGGGCATTAAAACAATCTTATATCAAAAAAAAATTTTTTTATTTTTTTATTGAAAAATACCATCTTAAGTTAGCTAGTTACCTTAGAGCCACGTCTGAATTAGAAGCAAGAACTTTTAAAAAACTTGGATATAGAAATATTATTACAATTCCTAATGCTATTAAGATACCAAATATTAAAAATATTAAATTTAAAAACAAAAAACGTAAAAGATTATTATTTCTTAGTAGACTTCATCCAAAAAAAGGTATTCATGAACTTCTTAAAGCATGGCAAAAAATTCAATATAAATATTTAGATTGGGAATTGCTAATTTGTGGATATGATGAGAACAATTATAAAAATAAAATATTTGAAAATATTAATAAATTAAAATTAAAAAGAGTAATTATTAAAAATTTTGTAACCGGGAAAGATAAGGAAAATTTGTATAAGTCCGCAGACTTATTTGTATTATTAAGTCATTCTGAAAATTTTGGATTAGCAGTGGCCGAAGCATTATCTTACGGTTTGCCTGTCATAACAACCACTAATACTCCATGGAAAAAACTCAATGAGTATAAATGTGGATGGTGTATTGACTTAAATATTAAAAATACAATAAAGACTCTCAAAATAGCTATAGAATTATCACCTGAAAAAAAAAAAATAATGGGTCTTAAAGGTAGAAAGTGGATGATAAAAGATTTCAGTGATCAATCTATTGGTATAAAAATGCACTCTATATATAAGAAAATATTAAAAAAAAATAATAGAATTTAAAAAATGTCAATTATACTTGGAATTAACAAAGATCATTCAGATTCATCTGCCTGCTTACTTATAAATGGAAACTTGATAGGAGCAGTAGCCGAAGAGAGACTTGGAAATAGAATTAAGCATGATTCCACTTTTCCAAGTAATTCTATTCAATGGTTAGTTAATCAGGCAGATATAAAGTATTCAGATATTGATATTGTTGCAGTATCTAACAACTCACTTTCAAACTTAACTCAAAGATTCATTCATTCTTTTGATTTTTCAAAATTAAACTTAATAAAAAAAATTAAGTCGAAAATTTATAACAAAACATCTGTAAAAGATAAACTTTATCAATTATGTGAACAAAATGGTGAAAATAAAAATAATTTGAGATTAAAAATATTAACTATTGAACACCATTTAACTCATATTGCAAGTGCATACTATTTATCAAACTTCTCTGATAGAGCTGCTGCTCTTAGTTATGACGGCTCAGGTGATGCTGTGAGTGTTATGTTGGCAGACTGTAAAGATAATAGAATAAAGGTTTTAGATAGAGTTTTTTTACCAAAAAGTTTAGGACATTTTTATTCAGCAGTTTGCAATTTAATTGGTTTTGATAAATTTGGTGAAGAATATAAAGTTATGGGACTCTCTGCCTACGGTAAAGATAAATATTCAGATTATTTTGATAAATTAATTGGATTTGATCACAAAAATTTATTACGTCAAGAAAATATCTTCAATTATAATAGTATAGACTACAAGAAAAATCATATAATAAAATTTAATGAAAAGATTTTTCCAAACAAATCTATAGAAAAATTTTCACAGGAGTCCAAAGATATTGCGAAATCTTTACAATTATCTTTTGAAAAGATTGTAATGAAAATAATTTTTAAATTACAAGAGAAAGTACCGACAAAAAATCTTGTAATGGCTGGAGGATGTGCGATGAATGGGCTGGTAAACGGTAGAATATTCAAAGAAAGTAATTTTAAAAATCATTTTATTCAACCCGCTTCCACAGATGACGGTACTGCACTGGGTGCAGCATACTACTGTTGGCATAATTATTTGAATAAAAAAAAAAGGTTTGTTATGAATCATGCTTTTTGGGGACCTTCATATAATAAGAAAATAATATTAGAAAATATACAATCTAGAAACTTAGAATATAAAAAATTTGAGGAAAACAATAAATTAATACAAACTGCAGCAAAGCTCATTTCCGATGGAAATGTAGTTGGATGGTATCAGGGACGAAGTGAATGGGGGTCAAGGGCATTAGGAAATAGGTCTATTTTGGCAAACCCTACAAATAAAAATATGAAAGATATAATTAATTTAAAAATAAAAAAAAGAGAGAGCTTTAGACCTTTTGCTCCATCAGTTTTGGAGGAAGATGTGATTAAGTATTTTGAATGTGATATTAGGTCAGAGTTTATGAATCATATCATAAAATTTAAAGATGAATGGTGTAAAACTTTTCCATCTGTCTGCCACGTAGATAAAACTGCGAGATTACAAACTGTGAATAAGAATAATAATCCATTATTCTATAAACTAATTTCTGAATTAAAAAAATTTACTGGTCATGGTATAATTTTGAATACTAGCTTTAATGAAAATGAACCAATTGTAGATACACCTGCTCAAGCGATTGATTGTTTTTTGAGAACGGATATGGATATTTTGTTTTTAGAAGATTGCATGCTTTCAAAAAATAAATCATTGTTGAACTAATTAATATTGATGAAAATATCTATAATTACTTGTGTATTAAACAATTCTAAACACATACAAGATTCATTAAAAAGTTTTCAAAGTCAAACTTATAAAAATAAAGAGCAAGTCATTATTGACGGTGGTTCAACTGACGGTACCATTATAAAAGTTAAAAAATATAAAAATAATAATCAGTATTTATTTTCTTCAAAGGATAAAGGAATATATCATGCGATTAATAAAGGTATAAAACAAAGCTCAGGAAAAATTATAGGAATTTTGCATGCTGATGATTTCTATAATTATGATAAAGTTATTTCTGAAGTTGTGAGGATTTTCAAAAATTCAAATGCAGATATCGTTTATGGTGATTTAGAATATGTTTCAAAAGAGCATCCATTTAATTTAATTCGAAAATGGAAGGCAGGAAAATTTAGCACAAATAGTCTTTATAAAGGGTGGATGCCTCCTCATCCAACTGTTTTTATAAAAAAAGAATTATTTAAAAAAATAGGTTATTACGATACAAAATATAAAATTTCTTCAGATTATGATTTATTATTAAGATTATTTAGTGAAAAGCAAATAAAGAAAAAATATTTACAAAAAACTTTAGTCAAAATGAGAGTAGGAGGCAAAAGTAATAAATCAATAAAAAATATAATATATAAATCATATGAAGATTTATTGATTATAAAAAAAAATAAAATAGGTGGTTTTAAAACTTTATTTTATAAAAATTATTCTAAAATATCTCAATTTATTTATTAATATGTGTGGTTTCATAGCTTCTTTCGGTCAGAATGCAATGTATGAAGATTTTGAAAAGGCAATGCATCATTTAAAAAGAAGAGGACCAGACTCAGAAGGAGTGTGGAGTAATGAGAGTGTTTTCCTGGGTAGTAGACGTTTAGCAATTTTTGATCTTAATGAAAGATCAAATCAACCCATGCAATCTTTATGCTCACGTTTCTTAATAGTTTTTAATGGATCTATTTATAATTATAAAGATTTAAGAAAATATTTATTGAATAGTGGTATTAAATTAAAAACATTCTCTGATACTGAGGTGATATTAGAGCTTTTTGTTTTAGAAGGTCCTAAAATGTTAAATAGACTTAAGGGAATGTTTGCTTTTGTAATTTGGGATGATCAGAGAAAGGAGGCTTTTGCAGCCAGAGATCCTTATGGTATAAAACCTTTGTATATTGGAACTAACTCACAAGGATTAATTTTAGCTTCCCAGGTTAAAACTTTAATATCAACAGGAAAATTTAAGACTGACAAAGACATTTATTCAGAATTTTCATTTGAAAATTTTGGATATATAGTTGAGCCACGCACATGGTTTAAGAACATTAGATCACTAGAAGCTGGTCATTATGTGATCATTAGAAATAACAAAATTCAAAATAAAAAAAAATGGTTTCAAATTGAAAATCTTTGGATTAGCGCAGATGAAAAAAATAAAAAATTAACATCAAGTGAAAAATTTGATGAGATAAAGAAAGCTCTTAAAGAAACAGTAAAAAAACATCTAGTATCAGATGTGCCAATAGGAATATTTTTATCAGGGGGATTAGACTCGTCATTGTTAGCTTTGTTAGTTTCAATGAATACTAAAGAAAATATAAAAGCAATAACGGTATTGTTTGAAGATTATGAGAATACCGAATATGACGAGACCTATATTGCAAAAAAAGTTTCAGAAAAATATGGTTTAAATCATCATATATATAAAGTTACTAAAAAAGATTTTTTTAATGATTTGCCTGAAATTTTAGATTCTATGGACCAACCTTCCATTGATGGAATAAATACTTGGTATGCATCGAAGGCTGCTTCTAAATTAAAACTTAAGGTAGTTTTTTCAGGATTAGGTGGTGATGAAATATTTTTTGGATATGATCATTATAAAAAAATTTCTTTTTTATTTAATTTTTTAAAAGTTATTAAAAAAATTCCATTAGCAACTAATCTTATGAGTGTTATCCTCAATGCAATCAGTATAGTTAAAGGAGATAAAAGATGGAAATTTATTGTAAAGCACTCTAATTCAATTTTAAAGTTATGGTTTTTAAAAAGAAGTATTCTTTTCTCGAATAAGAACAAAATATTAAATGGTAAAAAAAATAATCTATCCATATCTGATTTTTATAAAGAAAACTTAAACGAAAAATTTGAATATAATTTTAAAAATTCAAAAATAAATATGTCTTTATTAGACTCAATGTTTTATTTGAGAAATCAACTTTTGAGAGATAGCGATTGGGCAAGTATGTATCATGGAATAGAATTAAGAACTCCTTTTGTGGATACGGAGTTAATTGAGAATTTGAAAAACATAATGAATAATTATTCTATTCATGAAAATAAAGAAGTAATCAAATTGACTTTTAAGTCTTTACTACCACATGAAGTATTAAGCAAAAAAAAAGTTGGATTTCAAACGCCAATCGTTAAATGGTATCATGATTATTTTAAAGTAAAAAATCAATCTTCAAGAAATTATATATATAATTACATTAATGATATAAAAGAATCTTTTAACAAATTGTAAGATATGTTTAATAAAATTATAAATCAAAATATTTTGTTATATTTTGTTGCTGCAGTTATACCCTTACTATCTATTTCGATATTTCTTGCTGATTTAATACTAAGTATTTTATCTATTTTTTTTCTTATCTTTTTGATGAAGTATAATCCGAAATTTTTTATTAAAAATAATTTTTTTATATTATTTTTATTATTTTATATCTTGTCAATAATAAGTTCACTATTTTCAAATGATATTTTTTTTTCATTAAAAAGTTCTTTGCCGCTGATAAGAGTAATAATTTTCATTTTTTTAATAAGCTATTTACTCGAAAATAAAAGTGAAACAGTTGATATTTTTTATAATTTCATAAAATACAGTTTCTTAATATTAGTCATTTATGGTTTTGTATCTTATTATCATGACTATCGTGAGTTATTTTCAGCAGATAAATTAGAATTAATAAATATAAGGTTAGAACTTCCATTTTCTGACGAGGCAAAATTAGGTTCTTATATTGTACGTTTATATGGTTTGTTTTTAGCTCTTTATCTTATTAAAAAAAAAAGAAACAAATTTGAAAATTTTTTTTTCTTTTTTTTAAGTTTAGGAGCATCAACAATTGTATTGCTTTCGGGAGAAAGGACTTCATTATTTTTTATGATGTTGTTTATATCCGGTTGCTTGGTTTTACTAAATATAGATTTAAAAAAAAAATTAATTTTTACAATACCTATTATTATTATTTCATCTTTATTTTTGTTATCAAATACCAACTTATCCAACAGGATCTTTTTTGACCAAAATAATGAATTAGATTTTTCGTCAAATAATAGAATTATTTTTACCGCTCAACATACTGCACATTACAAAGTAGGATTGAATATGTTTTTTGATAAACCACTTATTGGTGCAGGACCAAAAATGTTCAGAAAATTGTGTCATAATGAGAATTATGCTGAAATAGTTGTAAGGAAAGATGGTTATAAAGTAAATGGATGTTCTTCTCATCCACACAACACTTATATTCAATTAATGGCAGAAACTGGAATAATTGTAACATTAATATTTTGTCTAGGTTTTTTTCATATCTTGTTAAATTTTAGTAAGCATTTGCTTTACATGATAAGTAAAAAAGGAAAAAAATTAGATAATTACCAGGTTATAATAAATCTCTCTGCCTTTATCATTTTTTGGCCATTTTCGCCAAGTGGAAATATATTTAATAATTGGATGTTGATTATATATTCTCTAGCAATAAGTATGTATGTCCATGAATATTTTAAATATAAAAAAATTTAAAAATTATTGTCTTAAATACAAAATTGTGTAGCCGTTAACTTTTTTATATTTAACATTTTTAAGTGGATATGGTGTGCACGGTGACAAAGTGTAACCACACCCATCTCTGTTTGGCTTTAATAGATAATACTTAAAATTATCTCCTATTTTTTTTTCTTCAGAAATATTTTCCGTATTTACAGCTTTAGGAAAAACAGGCCATGGGTCGTCTGTTAATTCATAGTCAAAGTTTTTGTAAATCCTGATGCTATGCTTTACAACAAAAAGTATGAAAAAAAATACTATTGAAAATCTAATAAATTTTTCAAATTTTTTATCATTTTTAAAATATAGATTAGATTTTATGGCCCAAAAGGTAAATGTAGCAACAGTTAAAACTGCCAGATAGGAAGATCCATATCTAAATACTGGATATCTCAGAAACCATATTATTGAACAAAACAAAGAAAAAAATATTAAAACAATTATTCTTTTATCTAATTTTTTTTTAATAAAATTATTTTTTAATTCAATTTTTTTAATAAGTAAATTTATTACAAATAATATAGTGATAAAAATTGACATTTTTTCAAATATGAATAATCCATGAACTGATAACCAGGTTTTAACCCAAAAAAATTTTTTGACATAAAATTCCTGAGTAATTTCAGGACCTTTGTAATCAGGCCAACCTTTTGTCCAAGCTTCATTATCAAGGCTTTGATTTTCTGCAGAAATATTTTCGTTTAAGTCGTTACTAAACCATTGAAGATTTTCAAAACATGTTATTTGGATAGGATAAACTAAGCAACCGGAAACAAATATATTTTTTGAGAACCACATTAATATTATTAAAAAAATAAATATATTTGAATAGTTGAATAAAAAGCTTTTTTTAAAATTTTTAATAAAAAAATAAAAAGGAAATAATAGTGCAAATACCAACGAAGTTTTTAACATAAAGCAATACAAGCTCAATATAGATATTTTAAAAAATTCTTTATCATCTATATCGTTAATAAATTTTTCTTTTAAAAAATATGAAGATAAGAAGAAAAAATATAGATGTGCTATAGTATCATTTCCAAACTCTGAGTACCTATTATACCCATATAGAATATAACTTAATAAAAGGAAAATATAATAACAATAAATTTTATTCTTTATTATGTTTTTATTTATTTCTTTCCAAAAATATAAAACTATAGATGAAAAAATTATAGCAGCGGGCATAATAACACCATAATCTTTAAACAGGTAATTATTAAATATTGCATTAAGATATTGGATGATAGAAACATGTCCAAATCTAAAATGAATATTTGATATTCCTATAATCATCTTATTTTCATTGACTATTTTTGTGTAAGGCAGATGGTACAAATTTGCGTCAGGTCTATAAATATTATCAAAATAAATTATTAAAGTTGAAATTAGTGAAATTAAAATACTGCAATAAATTAATTTTGTTAAATTTTCATTTTTTAAAATTTTGAAAAATCCATAAATTGAAATTAAAATATATATAAATGTATTTAACTTTATACTTAATGGTAAAAAAAAATTTAAAAAAACAGCTAATAACGATAATAAAATAGCACCAAAAATAATAGTGATATAAATTTCCTCAAATTCTTGTTTTTTGTTTGAAAAGAATAATAAGCCAGAACAAAAAAGATAGATAGATGAAAAAAATGAAAATAAAAAAATGTTAATCAAGTTTTATTAAAGTAAATAATTATTTAATTAATGTTCAAATTATATATTATATAGTCTTATTCTAACAAGAAATTTTAAAATAAATTTAATTAAATATAGATTTATTAATAAATTAAATTAACTTCAAATGCTTACAATAATCATACCAGTTTATAATGAAAAAAGATATTTGAGATCTTTGCTTAATAAAGTTATTAAATTAAAAAAAATTAAAATCCAAATAATTATAGTTGATGATGGCTCAAGTGATGGTAGTACTAAGATTCTTAAAGAAGAATTTACAAAATCAAAAAAAGTTAATCGAATCATATATCACACAAAAAATTTAGGAAAAGGATCAGCAATTAAATCTGCCCAAAAATTTATTAAGGGAAAATATGTAGCAATACAAGATGCTGATCTTGAATATGATCCAAAAGATCTTGTTAAAATTTATAATGTAATGAAATCAAAAAAATTTAAGGTTGTATATGGATCAAGGGTTTTAAATAAAAATAAATTTCAAAATACAAAAAATTTTACACACCTTGTTAGAATTTGGGGAAATATATTTTTAACTAAATTTTCAAATCTTATTAATAAGCAAAAATTAACTGATGCACATACTTGCTACAAAGTATTTGAATCTAAAATTTTTAAAAACATTAATTTAAAAGAAAAAGGTTTTGCTTTTTGTCCAGAGGTTACTACCAAATTATCAAAAAAAAATTATAAAATTGTAGAATTACCAATTTCTTATAATGGGCGAACTTATTCAAATGGAAAAAAAATTACTTCTTTTGATGGGATAATTGCACTTTATTGTTTACTTAGGTATAGAATTTTTGACTGATGTTTTTACACCTCAAGCATAAAATAATAAAAAAAATCGAAAAGATTCCATTACTTCAAGTTTTAATTTATAACAATTTAAGTTTTTTTAGTTTTTTACTTCCACATGACAAAGATTATTATGCACTCAGATTAATATTCAGCAAAAAAGAAAAAAGGTCATTTCTTGATGTTGGGGCAAATATTGGTCTTTCAGCTCTTGGTTTTAGAAGTTTAGGTTTTAATAAAAATAAAATTCATTTATTTGAGCCAGATACAACACTTGTTAAAAAATATTTAAATAAAATTAAAAAAAAAAATACTGGAATTTATGTCCATTCTTTTGGATTGTCTGATAGAAAATCATCCAAGAAACTTTTTAAAGCCTATTATAAAAATTTTTTATTTCATTTTAATAACAGTTTTAATAAACACTATATTAAAAAAAAATTATTAGATAATTATGGACAAGATTCTAAAAAATTTACAATTAAATCAGAGTTTTTTAATTTAAAGAGTTTTGACCAACTCAAAATTAAAGATGAGATTTGTTTCGTAAAAATAGATGTAGAAGGTTTAGATCACCAGGTAATTTATGGAATGAAAAAATGTATTAATAAATTTTTACCTACAATACTAGTTGAATATAATTATAGTAACTTCGCTATAATATATAATTTTTTAAAAAAAAAGTATGATTGTTTTTTTTATGATTTTCAAAGTCACAGACTTATTAAGCTTTCGAAGCTTTCAATTAAAAAATTAAAAAAAGGAATTATCCTTGAAAAAGCATTTAAAAAAAACAGTGTCAATATATTTTTCATAAAAAAATAATTATAAATGTTTTCATTCTTAATTTAATAAATTATATTGTTTATGTTTCTTTAAATTATAAATTAAAATTCAATGAAAAAAAAAGCTATAATATATGGAGTTACAGGACAAGATGGTTCTTATTTAAGTGAATTTTTAATAAAAAAAAATTATGAAGTTCATGGAGTTAAAAGAAGATCTTCCTCAATTAATACAACAAGGATTGATCATTTATATCAAGATCCTCATGAAAAAAAAAAAAATTTTATTTTACATTATGGAGATATTTGTGACTCAATCTCAGTTAAAAATTTAATTTCTAAAATTAATCCAGATGAAATTTATAATTTAGCCGCACAATCACACGTTGGTGTGTCATTTCAAATCCCAGAATATACAGCAAACGTTGATGCTCTTGGCACGCTAAGAATATTAGAGGCTATAAGGTCTTTAAAATCAAATAAAAGAATCAAATTTTATCAAGCTGGAACATCTGAAATGTTTGGTAAAACTGGTGGTGGGTTTCAAAATGAAAAAACAAAGTTCTATCCCAGAAGTCCTTATGCTGCATCTAAAATTTATGCACATTGGATAACTATAAATTATAGAGAAAGTTATAATATATTTGCATGTAACGGAATTCTTTTTAATCACGAAAGTCCAGTAAGAGGAGAAACTTTTGTAACAAAAAAAATTGTATCTGGATTGTGCAAAATTAAAAAAAAGAAATTAAAAACTTTATATCTTGGAAATATTTATTCTAAACGTGATTGGGGTCATGCAAAAGATTATGTTGAGGCAATGTGGAAAATGTTACAACAGAAAAAACCTGATGATTTTGTAATAGCTACAGGTAAACAATATACTGTAAAACAATTTATAAATCTTGTTTGTAAAGAAATTAAAATTAAAATTAAATGGGTAGGAAAAGGTTTAAATGAAAAAGCAATTGATATAAATGGAAATGCAATTATTAAAATTGATAAAAACTATTTTAGACCCACTGAGGTAGATACTTTGCTAGGAGATGCCTCCAAAGCAAGAAAAATTTTAGATTGGAAACCAAAAATAAATATTCATGATTTAATTAAAGATATGGTTGAAAATGAGTAAAAATATCAATCTTTTAAAAAATAAAAAGATTTTTTTAGCAGGCCACAAAGGACATGTTGGAAGTGCTATATTAAAAAAATTAAAGCAAAATGGTTATAAAAAAATAATTACAGTACCTAAAAAAAAACTTGATTTAACAAACCAAAATCAAGTT
>MDSZ01011771.1_pt1 | contig 15635 bp, 10 predicted proteins | sample 811201 | NCBI WGS metagenome assembly MDSZ01 (sample SAMN05326647, study PRJNA326480) | marine metagenome | isolation source: seawater | place: Indian Ocean: North | collected 2010
AGGCGAAGAAGATAAATACTAGATGCATCATCTGAAATCATCATCATCATCATCATCATCATCACTTACACTTCATAATAAATAGCACACATCATCATCATCATCATCATGTCGGACGACGAAGCCGCGAGTGCGGTCGCGGCTCTTCCCCACGAAATCGCCGAACGAACTCCTCTGGGGATTTTTCTCGACGCCGTCGTCGACGTCCACTCAGACAATAATGTTGAAAAGAATGCCGGCGGCGGGAACACAAAAAACACGCCTTTGGGGGGTGTCGTGTCTACGTCCGTCCATCCTCGCGAAGAGACGATGATGCGACATCATAAGCCAGACGCGCTAGAGTCCGTGGAGTATAGTGCCGATGGTGCGCTGTTTGCGTCGATCTCGTCGGAGAAGAACGCGGTGCACGTGCTCGACGCGTCGACGACGGAGGAAGTGCACAAAATCGATGGGCTCTCTGGGGCGACGTGTGCGTCGTTTTCTCACACTGGGCGGTATCTTTCGGTGTATCGCAAAGGCGGCAACTTTGCGGGAGGGACAAAAGAGAAGAACGTCTCGGTGTGGGAAGTAGGAAAGGAAAAAGAAGAAGCGAGGAAAGTGTTCGAGTGCTTCCAAAAAACGTTCGTGAAACAAGAGTGGCCGTATGTGCAGTTCACGAAGGACGACGCGGCGTGCGCGAGATGCGTGACGAATGAGATTCAGTTTTACGACTGCGAAAAGTTTGATGAAAATAATGTCGTTCGGTATCGCATTCCCGGCGTCGCGTTGGCGAGACTGAGCGCGAGCGAAACGAAGCCGACGATTGGAGTGTTCGTGCCAGAAAGTAAAGGGATACCAGGGTCGGTGAGGATTTATGAAGTGCCAGACGTGAAGAATCGAACCGACGCGAACGAAGTCGTAAACGAACCGCGCGCGGTGGCGAGGAAATCGTTTTTCAGAATTTCTGAGGTAGAGTTAAAGTGGTCGCCAAACGGATCGGCGTTGTTAGTGTGCGGGTATTGCGAGGTCGACTCGTCGAATAAAAACTATTACGGCGAATCGTCTTTACACTTTTTAAAAGCAGACGGAAGTTTAGATTGTAAAGTGGACTTGAGCAAGGAAGGACCGGTACACGACGCGCAGTGGTCGCCGACGAGCGAGAATTTCGCGGTGTGTTACGGGTTCATGCCAGCCAAGTGTACTATTTTTGACGCGAAGAAATGCACGGCGACGTACGAGTTAGGCGCCGGGCCGCACAACACCATTCGATGGAACCCGTTTGGGAGATTCATCATGCTCGCAGGATTCGGCAATCTTCCCGGTGACGTGAAGTTTTACCATCGATTGTTCGACGGGAAGTTCAAGTTGATGGGAAGCTGTCGAGCGGCGTGTTCGGTAACCGCAGAGTGGTCGCCGTGTGGCCGGAGGTTGTTGACGTCCACGGTCGCGCCGAGATTGAACGTAGATAACGGGTTTAAAATTTGGAGATACAACGGCGAGTTGTTGGCGCACGTAGAGCGAGAGAAGTTGTATGAAGCCGTGTGGCGGCCGAGGAAAGAAGGTTCGTTTCCAAGTTTAGGGATTTCAAAAAACAGTAAACGAGTTGAAGGCGGATCGGCAAACGGGTCGGCAAACGCCATTCCGGAGAAACCCGCCGCGTTTGTGCCGCCGCATTTACGAAATAAAAACAACGGCGGCGGAGGTTCGTCGACCGGCACGTCCGCGATGGGGAGCAGATCAAACTCTGGAGGAAACTTTTCGTTAGCCACGGTTTCCGCGGAGGAAGCGAGAGCGGGGAAAGTGAAAGCAGCGGTAGAGAATACCATAGCTAAGAAACAACAGACGACGCAGAAACGATTCATTCCGGGCGCCGAACCGGTGGTGGTTGAAACCGCCGCGCAAAAGAAGAACAGGAAGAAAGCGGAGGCGCGACGCGCGAAAAAATTAGCGGAAGAGATGGAGAAGAAGGTGTAATAATACTAGGTTTATTTAAACACGCTCTAATAGTTAAAAAAAACAGTCATCATTCGCGCTCTTTAAGACAAAACCAACGATTACACCGTATTCGTACTGAAGTGACCGAGATTTCGCACCGTCGACTTTTCCTTGAAACGTTTTTATACCACGAGTTAACCAATCGTAATTTACCCAAGTCCTCCGAGTGGGATCCATTGGTTTTGCTCCCAGTGGTAGATGAACCTTGGTCTTACCTTCGCTCGAAAGCACCTTCGCGAGGTTATCGATTTCTATATACGACCAGCATTTGGTGGATAATTTATCATATTTATCTTTATAATGTTTCAGTTCGAGTATGAATGCAGAATTCCTCGGTATATCTTTCATCTTCGAGGCAAAGATAATTTCAGCACCAAAAGTCTTGTACACTCCATCTTCAAGTCGAGTTTCGATTTCGCGGCAATCGTGACTCTCGAGTATTTTTCCATCCGATGTAACTATTGATAAAGTTAGCATCACTCGCTTCATATCTTGTGGCCTCTTAAGATTTGAAAACGACATTACGCACATTCCTATTCGATCAAGTTCTGGAAGAGTTTGCATACTTTCCACCTTTTCCATCTCGTATTGTATCCTTAACTTCTCTCTTTCGAGGATTTTCCGTCCCTCGTCCGTATCGTTTACAATTTCAAGCAGCTCTTTGTTCGTAAATTCTCGCTGTTGCTGAGAAATCCTTTTTTTTTGCTCGAGCTTCAAGACGGCCAGTGCTTCGAGTTGCTGTCTTTGTCGCTCAGCTTCCTCTTCCTCCTCCTTCTTTCGCTTTTCTTCTTCGAGACGCTTTCTTTCTGCTATTTCTTTCTCCATCTTCCGTTGAACCACGTCTTCGCGTTCGCGTATCATCTTCGCAACTTCTATCTGGTATTTCTCAAATGTCTTAGAGTCAGAACTAATTAGACAGTGCTTAAACTCGACTTTCTCTTCGTGAGTAAGATAATTTTCAAATCTATCCAAACACTCTGAATCCAAGCAAATACCGCACGCTTCCACTTTATTACACGCGGTTAGCCCGAGGTACACATCGGCATGGTCAATTTCAGGTTCCCCTTCGGAAGTTTGGAGCTTACTTCTGTAGATATAGCACCTCGTCTCCTCGCGAATCGATCTCGAAAGTCTCGCCAACCGTATCCGCTCTTTCTCGTCGCGAAGAACCATCGTCTCCCTTCCTCTCGACTTTGATGACCTTGTGAACTTCCAATAAACCACCACACAACTCCTCTTTTCCACCTCTCCTTCTTGGTATTCCTTTTCTCCTGTTTGATTACGAGCACATTCTCGAAAGCACCAGCGAGGAAAAATGAAGTCATTAATTGTAGGACCAATATTTAATTGTCGTTTTAAAACGAAAAAAGGAAAAAGAAGGAGTAAATTCTTCCTCATGATCCAAGCACGCGGGACGTGCACGTATCTCATTGGTATATAGGTATCTCTCTTTGATATTTCAGGATTTCTATTTTATATCTGTGTGGTCTCTATCTTCTATACTTCTTCTTCTTGCCTTTGTCACGTTACTCTTTCATTTACTTTATGGTTTCTACCTTGTTTTACACGCGCACATTCTCTTTCCGTTTCCGGAATCTCCCAAACGCAAGAATACTAGTATGCGCGTTTTAAGCTAAATACGTGAACGTGTTCTTATCGTCCGGACTTCTTTCGATGAAGTCTTGATCGATGGCTTTTTCAATCATTTTCTTCACTTTTTTCAACTCTGGCAAAAACAACTTTTTCAACGAATTGATCACTTCCAACGATAACTGCGGGAGTTTCATCGTCTTTCTCGATTTCATCACGCGAACAATCGCGGCTAAAATCGTTTGGTCTCTGTCTTGGTCGACGATTTCGTTCACCTTTTTACGATCAACTTTACTCATTTTCGGAATTTTAATTTTTCTCGCCTTGTCCGTGAAGTCGTCGTTGAAGGTGATGACGTCCAAAGCGCTGATGTTGCGTTTTTCTTCCGGGTTTGCCGGTTGATATTTTAATAGTTTGAATTTGGAGAACACGATCGCCGGAAGTTCCTCGCGTAAATCTTCAATTCCGACTTCCAATTTCTGGCAAATCTCCTCCACTTTCAACGAATCAATTTCTCGAAAGAGTAACAAGATCGACGCTTGCAACGTCGAACAGGAAATTTCTATTGGTTTTTGCGCAAACTTAATGTTCAACGTGACACCAGAACCGGCGCCGAAAATCCAAGTCAACTTCCTCGATTGGTGCGTGTTCTCGTAAAACTCTTCGTATTTATTCACGCACTGCGTCAACTCGTCCGGTAACTTAATTTCCGTTCGAGTGTACGTCGGCCACGTTCCGTCGGCTAAGATGGTGACGTTCATGTCCGTTTTCGGCACCGCTTCGTTGTTCTTCGCGCTTTGCTCTCTTAACCATTCCACGTATTTCGGATTATTTTCTTTCGCCATTTGTAAATCACTCACCATGGATTCCATTTTCATCGTAAACTGCGCCCCGTTGCATTGCTTCAGTTTTGATAGCAGAGATCTTTCCAAGTCTTCGCTCGCCGATTGGTCTTGCAATAAACGCTGACCGAGTTTTTGTTTGGCGATTTCGGCGAATAAGTCCTTGTCGGAGATGTACGCCAGGAGCTTGACTATTTTTTCCAAGTGGTCTTCGATGACTTCGTCGGTCAACTTTTCTTTCCCGCCTTTCTTTAAAACAGAGTGGCAAAAGTTGGCGAGCAACTCCGCGATGGTCACTTCGCCGATGCTCTTGTTACAGAAGCGTTCAAACGCGTCTTTGAACGCGCGTTGGAAAATTACGTCGTCGTTGAAACACTCGGAAACGAAGGCGATGTACTTGTCGTGACACTTGATGACATCTTGAACAAACGTTTGTTCGACCGTGGTCGGCAACGATTGTTGCTTCCCGCTCACCGTGCCTTCCTCGTTGATGCTTTGCGACGCCAAATTGACGAGCTCCAAGCCTCGTTCCATGACGTGTTCTTTGAACGCCTTGGCAATCGGGTCGACGCCATTTGAAATGCGCGTGAATAAGCAAAAGAATCTGGCTAAATCCTCTTTGCGGTCGTTGTTCAGCATCCACGACACGCCGCTGCTTTCTTTCTCCAACAACTTCGTCTCGTGCTCGGCTAAAATTTCCGTCTCGATTCTCGACATGAGTTTCGGCTCCGTCGACGGGTGCAAATAATGCTGCACTCGCTCTTTTTCCATGTTCAAACACTTCTCCGCCAAAATCAAGTAGTTTGGACACGACTCTTCTTCTATCCAAACCGCTGCTTGTCTTTTATAATGCGCCGCGGTGACGTTTAACATCGGTGTCTCGAAATCCAACTCGTACGCTTGCAGCGGTTCGCTATTTGGATCTAAACCCATTTGGACGAAAATAGACACGATCGATTTCACCAGCGCGCGATCAATTTGCTCCCCTTCCCTCTCTTTATCAATCAACGTCAACGTCGCGTCTTTCATCGCTCCGGCTAACGTCTTGTACACTTCCTCCCGAAAGCACATCATCCCGACGTCCTTCAAACTCGCAAACGAGTGTCGAGCGATGTAATATCTGTCCAAATAGTTGAAGAAACGAGACATCCATCTGACCATGATGTCGTGATTCTTCCATCTCAAATCCAATTCTCTCAGCAAAGACTCCTCAGATTTCGATTTTAACGCCGGCATGGCCACCGTTTCGATGTACTCCTCGAATACTTCCTTGTATTTTTTATACAACGCTTCCGAGTAGTCGTGAGGAGGCTTTTGCGTGCACATGTCGTAACACGTCCTATTATTAGGAGAGATGGCGTCAGTTGTACACACACAGAGAGAGAGAGAGACACAGAGAGAGGGAACGAGAGAGAGAGAGAGAGAGAGAGAGAGAGAGAGAGAGAGAACGAATGAATGAAAAGAGAACAGCGTGCGAGTATCGTTCGCGCGCGCGGAAGCAAAACGTTGTCTTTTCAAATTTTTGAAGCGACCAAGAGAGAGACGTGTCTCCTCGACTCACGTGTAGTGTCCCATGAACTCGGTGGCGTCGAACCCTTGCGGCTCTTCTCCGTTCGCCCCGTTCTTGTTATCCAACAAGTTTTTCAGCTTTTGTATTCCAGTCTGATTGGTTGTTGTTGTCGCAGAGAGAGAGAGAGAGAGAGAGAGAGAGAACGGAGAATGCATCTCGTCAGTTTGCGCGCGGAAAGAACACGAAGCAGCGCTTTTTTTTTAGATCCGATTTAAAAAATGAAGATGATGATGATGATGATGATGCGTTCTCAAAGTCGCGCGCTCGAGAACTCGAAAGAAAGAAAAGCGCGCGTCATCGTCATCGTCGTCGTCATCGCGCGTCTTCGTGCCGACCTGTATCTTCTCCCATCCGTGTTTCAGGTGGACCACTTCCTTGTTCGCGAGAGGCATCCTTTCTTCTTCTTCTTCTTCTTCTTTGTTTTTTCCTCTCTTTTTTCTGTCTCTCTCTCTCTCTCTCTCTTCTTCTTCTTCTTCTTTTTTTTTTTGTCGTCTTTATATTACAACAAGTCTTTTTGTTGAGTCTCGTTTATTAATAAAAGAGAGAGCTTCATTAATAATAGTATTAAGAAATTCTTTTCCTTTCTTTTCGACATGATGGTGATAAAAATGTGATAAAAATGAAATTAAAAAACAAATACTAAAAGTTTACCATAGTTTTGTACGTCTGCTATTGGCCGCCAGGTCTTCTGAGGATCATCGCTCTTCAGGACCCGGCAGTATTGTATCTCGATCTTTATCGAGAGGCTTTGAGTTTGTGTCTCTATCATCGTCTATACACGTAGGCTTTTTCTTTGCGCGAGAGAGAAATCATTATGATGATGATGATGATTCGACAAAAAAATACGTAAAAGAATCGTAATAAAAACGCCAAAAACCGACTTTGACTTTGACTTTGACTTTTTGACTTCATACACACACTTTTTGGAAAAGAATTTAAGAGAGAACACACACGACGCAGGCGTTGACGACTCAGACGACGACTCAGACGACGACGCAGACGACGACGACGACGGATAAAGGCGGTGGTGGTGGTGCCGGAGAGAAAAGAGAGAATGTTCAAGGAGAGACACGACGCAGACGACGACGCAGACGACAGAGAGGATGCAACCACCACCGAGAGAAACTGACGACGGCACGACGACGCAGAACAGCGAGAGGAATACCTCCAAGAACCCAAAAGTCGCGATGGACGAAGACGAAGACGAAGAGGTAAAGAGAACAGGGAAGACGACGACGACGACGACGAAGAAAGAAAGCGCACCAGGAGCAGAAAAAATCGAGAGGACTACACGAACGACAAAAGCAAATGTCAAGGCGTCGACGCAGAGCATTCGAACGAACCACAAAACAGTTTCCATCGCAGACGCTCCTACAGATGCGATAGAGAAAGCAGGAATGCTTCCACGAGAGCTCACGCACGTATTCGCGGATATTTGGGGCATCCGCGGTGGACGGGAAGATCGAAGAGATTACGATTTTGTGCGCTTGGACGCGAACGGCGAACGCGTGCGTTTTCCAAACTGTAATCGAGTGGGCGAGTATCACAAAGGCAAATCGCAACCAAACCTGAGATCGTATAAAGCAGTGCTTCTATTCGTCTCGAGAAACTTAAACGCATATAGAAACGGCAAGATGACGTCAAAGTTTTCGCTCATCGCATCGAAGAATAAAAACAAGAAGAAGAAGAAGAAGAAAGCAGTCGGCGTTCTACCAACGACCAACGAGGACAAAGAAGAAGAAGAAGAAGAAGAAGAAGAAGAAGAAGAAGAAGAGACCAAAACCCAAAACGGACCTTCTGAGGTGCCCCGTGTACCGCCGTGGGGAGGACGGGACCCGCCTACGGTGACCGTCATCGGTGCCGGTCCGGCTGGTTTGAGCGCCGCGAAACTGCTTCAAAATCACGGTTTAAAAGTTGTCGTTTTAGAATCGCGCGATCGTACGGGAGGTAGATGTTGCTCCTACGACATGAAAGCGCTTCCCGAACATGATTTACCGGCCATCACGGTCGATCTCGGTGCGGCGTACGTTCATGGATGTCACACGTTCAATGTGCTGTATGTTATCGCGCAAGAGAATAAGATCAAGCTCGATCAATCGGGAGGCGGGTACAGCGCCGGTTGGGGCGAAAACGCGCCTTGGTATGACATCACAAAAGGCGGACGCATTAAAGAACGCGCGGTGAAAAATGCGTTTCGCATCGTTCGAAAGGTCGAAGAATGCATGTTTTCAGAGGCGCGCGAGGACGCGATTAAGTCTGCCCGAGCCGCAGACGATTGGGAAAGAGAGAAAAAACGAAAACGAAGTAGTGATTTACACGGCGCAAACGGCGAGCGAGATGCACAGAATATGAGCTCGGAAACGTTTCTTTTCGTCGCACCATCGTCCAAAGAAGAAGATGAAGAAAATAAGAGCAAGACAAACGACATCAACTCTTTGCATTCGGAAGATTTGAGGTTGGCGTACGGCGAAAGTTTGTACGAAACCAAACAGCATCTGCTCGATGAGAAATTTCCCGCGCCGCCGCCGCCGCCGCCGCCTCAAACCACCGCGGCAAACGAGCTCATCTCTTTTGACGAACCTCGACCGAGTAAAATTAAAAATCCCGATGAATCTATCGAAGACTCTTTCGAAAGAGCGTACGAGTTGTATCTTTCCGATAGAAATATAGAGTCTAAGCATATGCCGCGAGAGGACATCGTCGAAAGCGTCAAGACGATCAACTGGGGGTACGTGGCGCCAACGTCGCAAGTTTCCACGAACATCGTGCGTATGTTTTATCGCGAAAGAGTTCAAGCCGAAGAGACATTAGAAGCAGATAAGAATAAAATCATCACGAACGTCGAGGCGAAAAACGGTTGGATTTACACGACGACGAGTACGCCTCCTCGAGAAGGAGAAGAAGCAAACGACGAGGACCAGAAGGATAGAGATAGCATCAAAAAGAAGAATAGGATAACAAAGAAAGGACCGGAATCAAGGAATAAGAAGAACAAAAATAACAATGATGAAGTTTTGGAGTTTAAAGGATCGCTTGGCGACGGGTTAGTCGTTGGTGGGTACCGCGAGTTGTTAATTAATCGAGCGGCGGAAGGTTTGGACATTCGATTAAAAAAGAAAGTTAGAAAGATTCGCGAAGTTGCGCATACGGAAGAAAACGAATGTGTAGCCATTAACGATGGGTTGGATCTTAATCCCACCGATGCGAGCGAGAAAACAGCAGAATGTAAAGAAGAAGAAGAAGAAGAAGAAGAAGTTGGGATGAAAATATACTCGGATACGGTGCCATCGTCATTTTGTTTATTAGGAAAAGCGAAAGACGCGCGTACGACGACGACGACGACGACGACGACGACGACGACGACGACGAACGATAACGGCGACGATAACGGCAAAACTTTACTCTATCAAAACAAAAAGTGCATCGTCGAAACTGAATCCGGCGAACAGTTTCAAAGCGATTTTGTCATTTGCACTGTTCCTCTCGGCGTGTTACAACGCGACGTTATTTGTTTCCATCCGTCTCTTTCCGCGAGGAAACAAAGTGCCATACGCGCCATCGGGATGGGCACGGAAAACAAAGTCATTTTGCGTTTCGCGCAAAAGTTTTGGCCGAATTTCAAATACATTCAATGCAACGATTACCGGTACAGGTTTTTAAACTACGAACCGTTTGGGAAGAAAGGCACGATTGTAGCGCATTGTGCACCGCCGTACGCACACGATTACGAAAATCAAACCGACGAAGAAATTGTAGAAACTGTGTGTAAAGTCATGCAAACGATGTTTCGCGTGAAACCAGAGAAAATGCCAAAACCAGTCGATTTTCTCGTTACGCGATGGCTTCAAGACGAAAACTCCTTCGGTGCATACTCGTACATGAAAGTTGGCGCGACGTACAGCGACGTTCGCGCGTTGTCGGAACCCGAGTTTGAGGCTAAAACGTTATTCTTCGCCGGCGAAGGGTGCTCTATCTCCGGCGCGCAGTGTGTTCACGGCGCCGTTATGAGTGGACAAGAGCAAGCGTGTAAAATCCTCCAAATCGGCAACGTTGAGATTAACGCAGACATGGCGTTGGGTAAACGCGTCGGCATGCCCGCCGAAGCCATGCGCGAGTGGATGCAATGTTCCAAGTGCTCTAAATGGAGAAAACTCCCGGAGTTTGTCTTTCCAGACGAGTTGGAAGAAAAGTGGGAGTGTTCCTTCGGCGGTGTTTGGGACGAACGGTTAGAACAGTTAGGGTGCGATGCCGCGGAAGATGATGAAGATGATGAATGAACGACGACTAAATCCCTCCTTGTAAATAGTATTCTTTTTTTTTAAAAGACACTAATTTAGGGTATCATTTCAGTGTCTCTTCCAAAATCCAAAATCCCAATCCGCGGCATCCACATACACAGAGAGAGTGCTGCACGCAAAGCACGTATACCTTCCGCGCCTTTTGCGCCACGGCATCGACACGATGTGCGGATTTTTGCCGCGTGCTCTGGGGTAAAGCACCTACGGCGACAGAGACATGCCGAGATTCCCGAGAGAAGGCCGCTCGTCGCATCCGTGTTTCGCGGGATTCGCCTCGAGCACGTCTCGACGACACGACGAACACCAAAGTTTACTCGAGGCGCAGCAAACGTCGGGCTCGTTTACGTCGTCCTTTTCGCGCGAGAAGAAGAACGACGACGACGACTTGGACTTCGACGACGACGACTTTGATGACGACTTTGATGACGACGAGACGACCCACGCGAGCGGAGGAAACACATACATCACCACCACAACACCCAATAATACCAATACTACTACCAACGGAGTGTCCCACCAAAGCGCGAGAGTGTACCTGAAAAACCTCGTCGTCGTCGCGTGCATGATGATGATGTGCACGTTAGCCACGTGCGTGGGGATCGCGTCGGCATACCGACCGGCGCGGACAGGGATGGTCGGGAGGCGGGACGTGCACCCGAACAAAAACGTGCACGTCGTGACGGAAAGTTTTAACGACGTCAAGGAGAGTAACATGGTGATTGACGATTACATAGAGAAAAAGAAAGAGAAGATGATGCGAGAGAGAGAGAGGTTGGAGGAGATGAGCAAAAAGAAAGAAACGACGACGACGCAGACGAAAACGGGGAAGAGCGCGTCCTCATCCACCAAGAAAGGAAAAGACCACCACTCAAAGAAGAATTCTAGGAAAAGGAATAAAACGCTGACGAGAGCGAACGAGAATGGATTTGAACAACACGAACACAATCAACACCAACCGTCGACGAAAGATCCAGTGACACCAACGACGACGACGACGACGACAACGACAACGGCGGCGGCGGCGATTGTCGAGAACATCACACCGAAGACGCTTTTGGAAACCGTTCGCGACGTCAAACACGTGCGAGAAGCGGAGAAAAAGGCGAAAGAAAACGGCGGGAGTTTCGCCGTTATTGCAGGAATAGGAAATAGCAGCGCGGCGTCTCCTTCACATTCTACTCTTTCTTCAAACATCAAAGGAGATATCGACGACAACGACAATACCGACGAAAAGATGACTCCGGTCGCCGCCGCCATCGTCCCTGGAAGCGTCGCCGTCCTCGGTCCGCAGACGAGTGTAAAAAATAGCATAGAATCCATCGAATTGATTAGTAACGCCACTTCCCAAAACGCCCAGTCGTGGGGCATAGAAGACGAGGAAGACGAAGAGGACGAAGGTCAGAGCGAGGCGACGACGACGACGACGACGACGACGACGACGACGACGACGGGAAGGAGGGGGAAGAGTACGAGGAAAAAGAAAGACCAACGGTCATCGCAGCAGCCTTAATAATATGTAATAGTACGAATACGCTTTGGTCATAGAAAAATATGAGAGGGATACTTCACAACCGATTTCTTCACTTCTTTTATTTTACTACACCGAAACGCGCGCAACATCACATCTCAGACGAGAGAAAGAGAAAGAAAGAGATGCGCATCCCGGGCCCGGCGGGAGAGTTTGCTCGCGCGCGGCATATTTGGTCGCATCAATCCTCTCGCCCGCCGCTTTTGTCGACAAAAACAGAAGAAGAAGAAGAAGAAGAGACGACGGGAACTATTCAAAATTCATTCAACAGAAACAGCCGACACGACGACGACGACGACGACGACGACGAGAAGAATAAGAGAGCGAGAAGAGCAAACGAAGGAAAAAATGAACGAGGACCTCGCCAACGCCATTCTGCTGCGAATGGTACCACTACGAAAAAGTTGCTGTGGCAAACACTGTTCAATCGCTCAGATGCCGAAGACGATTTCGCGTTCAAACAAAAACAGTTTCAAACCATCCAGTGGATTAAAAAAGGCGGATGGAGAAGCGGTCGATTGAACAAAGGAAGATTTATCGTCGAAAAGATGAAAAAGAAGAAGAGGATAGATGGTACCACATCGTTTTTGTCGTCAAAGGATACGACAACTGTTGAAGAAGGAGACCAAAACCCAACGGGTACGTCTTCTTTGTTCTTCGACGGAAGTTTACTGTTATCCGACGAAAACAGAGATACGATAACGGCCACGTGCGACGGGGAGACGCTGAAGATGCTTCTCACTCAAAAGAAAAAGACAAAGAAAGAAAAAGGGACGAGAGTTGGGGTGATTGTGAGAGACGTCGCGGTGTTGAACGCGAGTACGACGGAGCAACACTTGGTTTTGTGTAAGGAGAGTTTGGTGGAGGTTCTTTTTCAAGAGGAAGAAGAGGACGAGGAAAATGAAGGAGAAGGTGGTAAAGAAAACGCTCTTGCAGTTGCGTTAGAAGTAGAAAAAATAGCAAAAGCAGCGTCGCACCCCCCGCAACAGAAAGTCTCCGCGTTTGCCTTGCAGGCTATGAAGCTCATGGAGAAGAGGAAAGCGAAAGCGGCTGCGGCGGCTGCGGCGGCAGAAAAAGAAATAGAAGAGAGAATTTAGTAAGGTATTTAGAGCACTACAGCACACTGTAGTACGTAGTATTATATATATATATAACAATAAATAAACAGTTGCGCGTGCCATGTCTTCTGCGGGGTCTTCTAATAAATGTTTCCGTTGTCGTAGCCCCCGCTGCCTCGAGGGGGAACGTTCGTGTAGTAATCCGGACCTTGGTAGCCCATAATTTCGGCGTCGCGGTTGACGTCGTATTGCGATGATGAACCGTCGCCACCGTAGTTATAAAACTCCGCATCGTCGCCTTCCCTTTCTTCTCCCTCGAAATCTTCATCTTCGTAATACTGATCTTCTCTTCTTAACCCGAGCTTTGCTTTCAGAGCATTGCCGCACGACAAAATGGCTTCATTTATTCGCACTTCCCATATTCGAAACACGATGGCGGCGTAAGCGTTGCATAAAATCCAAAACTGTTTGGGGATTTCAAACAGTTCCTCTCTCGTCGCCGTTTTCCACTCCGCTAATGCCATCTCGGAGAACTCGCGTTCTATTTCTACCAAGGCTTCTTCGCGTTCCGTGAGCGTTCGCTGCCCCGAGCGTTGCATTTTTTGGTACCTTCTAAATCGGTCTCTCCGAATGCTTTGAATCAAGTTACCGAACGAGGAAATTATCGCGGAGAGGACTAAACCTAACGCGAACGCGGGGATTACGTCAGTTTCGGCGATTCGTGCAGCCGTATCTGGTAATTCCGAGACGACCTGAGTGACTTTTCTGTGCACGCGTTTGACGTTTTCGACCGAGCTTCGCGACGCTTGCGAAAAGACATCCGTGATTTGAACTTTGTTGTGGAAAGCAGGACTATCGTGGTAATAGTTTGCTCCGGTATTGTTAAAATCGTCGCCGTAGTTGTGATTGCGTCTGGATTGAAATTGGTTTTCAAACGCGACGTCGTCCCTCGGGTCTAAAGCGAGTTGGCCGAAATACTGTTCCTCTGCTCGCGAAAACTTTTGATCGCCGTAATAACTTCTGTATTGCTGAGAAGGAGACGCACCGTTCCATTGATCGTAATTCGTCTCTACGAACCTCGACGACGATTGCGGTGAGAATGATTGTCCTCTTTGGTAATTCTGATTCTGTTGCTGCTGCTGCTGCTGACGGAGATAATTCGCTCTTGTCGCGTACTCTGCGCCGTAACTTCCATAATTGTTGTTATTACTCGAAGGAGTCCACCTGCTACTACTATTATTATTACTACTATAACCAATCCCTCTTTGCTCGTCAAACATGTTCGATTCGTAATTCCCCGCCATAGTTGTCGTCGACTCTAACCCTCCTTGTTGTATCTGCCTCAACCAATCGTTTCGTCTCGTTAAATCATCCGCGTATCTTTTGCTCCTCCCGGCGTTTGGCATTGCCCCGGTCGTTTCTCTCGTAAACTCCAAAATAGCGCCAATCGATCGGTCCGAACTCGCGTGGCGAAATAGTGGCCCACTTCCTTTCGGTAACGTGCATATGGTCGGGAAACTTCTCGCGCGGAAATACTTCCCCGCGAACGCTTTTTGTTCGGGCGTTTTACAGACCACTCTTTGCACTTCGATGGATTCGTCGCCGGCGAACATCGCCGCCATCGCCGCAAATGTCGGTTCGACTTGTTCGCAGTATCTGCAATTTGTCGTTTCAACTAACAAGATGACATTCTTTTCCCTGTTTGCTAACGTAGACGCTAATTCTCTCGTACTTTTCGTCGTCACGCCTCCTTTAAAATTCATCGAGGATGAAGACGCGCCCAACCGACTGCTCCTTCTTTGGCTGTCGTTGTTCAACGTCCCCCGTCCTCTCCTCTCCTCGTATCGATCGTTTCCCGTCGTGTTTTCGTTTCCGTTTTCCATGTTGTTATTCGTAGTATTGATACTATTTCCAAGAAACGCGATCGTTCGGCGGCGCGTAGTCGTTTTTCTCACTCGACGAGTCGTCCAGAGAAAGGCCGATCCATCATCATCACCGAGAGAATTACGGCTGCCAATGCTGCGGTTTCTGTTCCCGGCACTTTGCGCGGCGCGTGACGCTCTCGAGCTCGTCGATAGTCGTTGACTTTTCAATGGTCTCGTCGTACGTTTCGTCGTCGTCGTCGTCGTCGTATCGTTGAGAGATGCAGCAAACATGTTCGTTTGTTTCAAAGTGCTTTTGGTATTTCTAGAGAGAGAGCTTTGCCAATTCAAATCGAGCGAGACGAAACGAATTCTTTTCTTCTTTCTCTTCTCCTTTTTGTTTGGTCAGGTCCCCCACCCAAAAATGCTCCGCGCGCGCTCGGATCTCTCGTATACGTCTACCGACGCACTCGCACGCGCGAATTGGGGGTTGCGGTGGACGTCGAGCCAACGACGGACGAACAGAAGACACACGCGGACGACGACGACGGAGAGATTATTATTATTTTTTTTTTTGAGGGGGGTCTTTTATGGCCATACTTTTTTTACGACACACAAAAAATCTCTCTCCTCCTTTTGTCACTTGTTGTTGTGTCTCCCCCCTTTTAAAAAAAATTGTTTGTTTCTTGTTGTTGTTGTTGTTGTTGTTGTTGTTGTTGTTTTGTCAGTTTGTTGTTTGTTTGTTTGTTGTTGTTTGTTGTTTCTAAAAAAAGTTCAAAAATTTTGGAAGAAGAAGAAGAAGAAGACGAAGACGAAGACGAAGACGAAGAAGACGAAGTGCTCTCTTTAGAACACGTCTCTTGGGTGACGCCTCTCGCTCGGGTGGGAGTGGTTCGTCGAACACCTTAGACAC
>MDSZ01160176.1_pt1 | contig 15634 bp, 18 predicted proteins | sample 811201 | NCBI WGS metagenome assembly MDSZ01 (sample SAMN05326647, study PRJNA326480) | marine metagenome | isolation source: seawater | place: Indian Ocean: North | collected 2010
AGGAGCGACAGGAGCGACAGGCGCTACGGGAGCCACAGGAGCGGCGGGTCAAGGCGTTCCCACCGGTGGGTCATCGAATCAAATGTTGGTCAAGATAGACGGCACGGACTACAACACCCAATGGGCTACACCCCTGTCCCTTTCAGACATAACAGGAGCCGACCCACTGTCTCTGTCCGGTCAATTGAACATGGCCGGAGACAAGCACATAGAACTCACACAATACGCAGACGGGACGGACCCATCCAACAGTGACGCCACTAAGGTTCTCCTTTCAGCCACCAACACAGCCGGGGCGTCAACCGTCAGTCAATTCCGAATCACAACGTCCACAGGCTACCTTGAGATTGGGCCTCGTAACGCGTCGTTCTGCCACTTCTACACGGACATGGATAAGTTCTACTTCAACAAGGAGATACAGTTCGATTCCGGGTCATTGGTTGCATACAACGACGACCTTCAGATACAAACCGACGGAACGAGTTCGACCGGAGTCACACGGATATTCGTTGACGCCGGTGTGGCCGCCGCTCGCATTGGTCTCGGTAACGGATTCTCTGCTTCGGCTCTTCCCCAAACTGAATGCCATGTTGCCGGAACTATTCGACAAACAGCCGCGACAGATTCGGTTATCCGTGCCGATAGCAACGGTGACTTGAAAGCCGCAACGATTGGGAACGGATTATCGTTCGATGGAACTACTCTCGCCGACGGCGAAGCCGTGTTGTTGTGTGACGGAAGCGCACCGGCGAATCTCGTTGATGAGACGATTGTGTTCGTCGCCGACGGCGCTCTTGGAGGTAACATTGGGCCACCCACGTTCCTTCACAGGAAGGGCATCAACGCCACCTTGACGACTGCTCCAACCACCTTCGACTCGGGAGGCGCTGTAATGATAGTGGGCTTCGGCGGAGGGGCACCATTACAGGGAGGGGCTATCACACTCGACCCGGGGTCGTCAGTGACCGTAATGGCCGTCCCTGCGGGTATAATCACACTACCGGGTGTTGACGGTCTCCCTGCTTGGTTAATCACAGGTCACAGTGGGACGTTCACGCTGGCATAGGGAAGCGACTGTCCTTCCCTGCTCGTTTTCTCAACCATGCCATGTATGCGTCTGCATCGGTCATGGCCCATTCTGATATGTTGGCTGTCCCACTCGGACCACCGTTGAACTTGATTTGGCACGGGCGCTTCTCAACACCTGCGCCGGCGCGGTGCGCGGCACGTAAGAACTGACCAATTTGGTTCGTTGACTTGACGTATCTAAACCCGAGTTCTTTGACTCGGTTGTATATTTCAGAGCAGGTTCGGAACTCGCCATCAGCCATCGCGTCTCGTAGTTTGCTTCTTAATTGGAAGGAGCGCATAGAAGGTAATCACTTCACCCGAGGTATATGACGGAAGCGGTATGAGATAGGGTGGGGTTATCGTTATGAAGGTGGGCGACCGACGTTTGTCTGTCCCCACCGGTTCGGGCGTTTTTGACTATGGTTGTTGGCGCTCCGGTGTCGCTTCCGGTGGGGGCACCTGTGATTCCTATGCCGCGAATGTTCCTTGACTCTATGGAAGACGAACGCCCAAAGCGTGAAAAACGACGTCTCCGTCTGCTCTACTCATGGTTAGGAGATTCCTTCGGTTCACGGACTTCTCGGCGCGGCCGAAGGTGAAGTGTTCCAAGTGTGAGCGAGTGGCTCGTAGCGTCTCTATCGACACGCTTGAAGACGAAGGGTGGTTGGTAATCAAGAGTGGCATGGAAGTCGCTGACGTCTATTGCCCTACATGTCCTACCCCACAGGAGTCATAGGCATGGAAGACAGGGTAGTTTGGGACGTCCATATCACACTTAACAGCATCTTCGTTGCTATCGTCTCTCTGCCTTTGGTTGGGGTCTTCATCGTCCTCTCGTATCAATTGATTCAGAACGCATTCACTGACGCTTCTGTCCGCGAGGACGTCGAGTCATATATCGCTGTTCTCGGTATTCTATCGGGGCCGGCATACATGACCATCTCTCGATTCTTCGACCGTTGGAACGCTGAAAGTGAAGCGTATGTTGAGGCACAACGGTCCACCAACAAGACAACAAATGACCTTCGACGAAGGGGTCTTCCTACTGAACTCGGTCACTCGGAAGAGGAATGATTGTCTCGGATTCTGGACTCAAAACCGGGCAGTTAGAACTGCATCTATCATACTCGATAGGGTGTGAACTTTTTCTACGGAAAGTAACCGGAAAGTCGTAACAAACTGTAACTAATTCACTGTCTGAAAAAACCGAAATCGTGAAAAGCCGGAACGAACGATGACTACGATATGGATGAAGACGTTAGTGATGACTTCGACTTGGTTGAGGTTGATGACGGAAAAACCGAGGGCATAGACGACGCTCTGATTAGGTGGTGCGCTCAACTCAAAGTGCAGGGAATGAAGGACGTGGATATACGCCGGAAGTTAGTCGAGGCAGGGATGATTAACACCTCTCTCGCTCCCTCACATTGGAAGCGCCTTATGAGGCTCTCAAAACAGGAGGCAGAAGAGATGAGATGGCTAACTGTTGCTAAAGCGGAACTTGATGATACCGATTGGTTGCGTTTGGACTCCTATGCGAGACGACGTCGGACACTCGCCAAGATGGAAGCAGTCGTAACGTCCGCTCACGCACAGGCAGACACAGTATCAAAACTGAATCAAGTGTCTTTCATGCTTGGGGGACTGACCAAGATGCAAGATTCAATGGACGCCATGACCGGAGCGAAGGATGCGAAGCCGGCAGTCGTAGTCAACATTGGTTACGACCCGTTGGAGCAGATGCGGACAGTGATTCAAGACGCTTCGTTTGAAGTCGTCGAGGAAGAAGAAGACGAAGGGGTGTCGGACGAATGAGTAACCGACCCTACTCCCGGTGTCGGTGGTTCGTGGATTTCATCGAAGCAATGGAACCCGAAAATTGTCCGGATACTTTGGAGGTTGAGCCAATGAAAAAAATGAGCGGATACTTTCAGAGAGTCCGACATTTCATTTCACGAGGACGTCTGTGACCGACGCTCTTCTCTCTTGATTTCAATGTAGCATTTCCCGCACGTCGTAACTGAATTGAGATTGCCTCCGGGCGTGTTGGTTCGGTCAATATCTTGACCACACCGATTGCAGGTTCTTTTGACCATAATTGAGCGGTTGTGTTGCACCTACTTGAAGACATTGCTAACGTATCGAGCGTCATAGCAAAAAATTGTCCGGATACTTGAGAGTTCAGCCTTTGAAAAATTGTCCGGATACTTTCAGCATCGGCTCTTTTGCTGACGCTCAAGTCGGTGTAAAAAGTAAAGCGCCTATGTGAGCATTCACTCACTCGTATGGCTAACGCTACCGCTCGGGGTCGTGCTTGGTCCGGCACACTCATGCGACGGCACGTCAGCCCATAAAGGTTCGCATTCTGCTCGCTCACACACCCGTATAGGTTCGGTCCCCTATACGTAGTATAGGGGACCGAACCCGTATGCGTATGGTCTCGATAGGCTCGGACCGGCCTCAAAACGGGTCGCCGGCGTGTTCAAAATTGAGAAAAATATGCGATTTTGACCTATATTCAACGAAACCTTTAATACCCCCGGCGACTACGGAGGTTTGAAGCCGATGAAGACGGCGACTGAAGCGAGAGTGAAAAAAATGGAAATTGAGAACCTACGAATGAACACGAACGACGGCACCCTAAGCGGTGTGGGCGTCCCGGGTGCTTCTGCACTCGTGTCCCGCATTGCTTCCGCTATGAAGGCGGACACCCGGAACACCCCGGTTGAAGGTGCAGAACAGACCGACACCCAAGTTACTGTAACAGTGACCCAAGGCGACGTAACCCAAACCGTGACCGCAACCGGCCGATGTGCTGTGACTGCTGAACACGAAGCGGTAACCACCCAACGCCTCGGAACCAAGACGGCCGCTATTGCCCTATTGGCTCTTACAGGATGCACACGCGACTACAACGCGGACACAATGAGCGCGGCGCTCTTCGACTACCAAGAAGGCGAGCCGGCCGCTTTGGCTGTTCTCCTTGGCGTCTCCGAAGAGGCTTTGGCTCGCGCCGAAGACCTTTACGCGGACTTGGCTCGTGAGACCACCGTGACCCGTGCGGCGACTCCCCGCGTCTATGGCGTGGACGTCGCTGACTCGGTGACCGAGGTCGACGCGGCAACCGTCGAAGCGTGAACACTTCACACAATGCCTTGATGGCCCCTGCCCGGCCTTGAGCCGGTGACCCTTGGCCGCCCCGGGCGGCGCCCTTAGTGGTGCCCCCGGTGGCGGTCAGCCCCCCATTCAGCCGACAGGCTCGGCCGATTTTTTTGACCGGCGGCCCCCGGTCGCCGAGGTCGAATCATCCTCAACGTATGGCTGTCGGCTTATAGTTCTTTGCTATTTTGAACCTCTCTTCAATCGGAATAGTCAGAATACAAACCTTTATGTGCTGTCGGCTCCCGTATTCGGAAAGATGGTCGGTCAAAAAAAGGGGAGGCTTTCAGCACCCCGGTTATGGTCGGCGACCGATAGTCGAAGGGCTGTCGGCCTATAAACCTTTGGTATTTTCAACCTCTGCTATTTTGGAGTATGCAGATTCGGAACCTTTAATAACCCCCTTCCCTTCGGGTTAATCATGGCAAGAGCGAGAAAGAGCCGAGAGTCCGTGCGAGCGGAAGTCAACAGAGTAGCGAAGCAATTGGTTGAGGACGTCCTCACACCTATGATTGAGGAAGGAACGACACCCGAGTGGGCGAAGCCGTGGAGCGGCATTCTTGGCCCGACTTCGGTGGCAACCGGTAACCCATACAGAGGACGCAACCGCGTCATGCTGATGTATTACGGACGCGACTATGAAGCGCCTCTATGGTTGACCTTCAAGCGAGCGTTGAACCTCTCCAAGCAATACGCAGAAGAGAAGGGCGAGACACACGCGGCGAAGAAGGACGACGGTGGAGCATATTACGGCATTAAGGCCGGCGAGACCGGTCAAGTCATTTTCAAGCCATACACACGCCGATTCACGAAGAAGGTCGACGAAGGCACCGCCGATGAGCGCGACGTTGTGTCCTCATGGGTCGAGTTCACCTTAGACAAAGTATGGAACGTGTCTCAAACCTCTCTGCCTCTTGAGTGGGTCAAGGAGAAGATGAGCCTTCCCGAACAGCCTAACGTATGTGACGGCTCCGACTTTGATGAGACCCTCGCATGGATTCAGAACGTAATGCCGGAATTGACCTTGACGGTCTCCGAACAGGACCGCGCATTTTACTCCCCGAGCGAGGACCGCATGCAGGTGCCCCCTGCGAGCGCATACACGTCCCCGGAGCGCATGAGCGAGGTTCTGATTCACGAAGCCATTCACGCGACCGGACACGGGAAGAGATTGGCTCGCCCGGGCATTACAGCGAACCCGATGATGCGAAGCAAACTCGCATACGCGGTCGAAGAGGTCACGGCTGAATTAGGCGCGTCTCTATACTGCCAAATGACCGGACTACCACACGACGCCGCTAACCATGCGGACTACATTCAAGGATGGGCCAAGGCGGTCCACGACGCAGAGAACGCGACCGAGGTCATGCTACGCGTGATTGACGACGCGTCCAAGGCGGTCGAGTGGCTGATGGGCGGACCTCTTGAGGGCACCCCCGAAGGTGACCGCGCCGCGTCCGAGTGAATACTCAAGCCGACGTGTTCGGCTCTCTCGCCCCGGGGCGGGTGGCGTCAGCCACTCGTCCCACCAAGGGCGGCGACAGGCTCGCAGTCATGCGTTTTTTTCTCGGCGGCCCATTTTTTTCATCATCATCCACTTGAACGGTATAACTGTCGGCCTATAAACTTTTGCTATTATCAATCTCTCATAAAACGGAATAGTCAGAATCGAAACCTTTAATACCCCCCACCCCCTCGTGTGGTTTGAGGCGAACCAACATGGCGACACCAATGAGAATGAACACCGAGACCGGCACCTTGACCGAAGCGGGAGTAACAGGAGCGTCTGCTCTTGTCTCTCGTGTAGCGAGTGCAATGAAAGCAGACGTCCGCAACACCCCAACAGGTGGAGCAGAGCAGACAGACACGCATGTGCGTGTTGAAGTCACTCAAGGCGACACTACCCAAGTTTGGGAAGGCGAAGGACGCACAGCAGTTACAGCAGAGCATGAGAGCGTTACAACACAGCGCATTGGCACCAAAACGGCGGCTATTGCACTGTTGGCTCTAACAGGCTTCAACCGTGACCATGTCGCAGACACACTGTCGGCGGCATTGTTTGACTACCAAGAGGGTAACCCGGCCGCATTGGCTGTTGCTCTTGGAGTGTCCGAGGCGGCTCTTGAGGCGGCTTCTGACCTATGGGACGACTTGGCTCGCGACACCGTGACCACCCGCTCCGCAACCCCTCGCGTCTATGGCGCGAGCGTGGAGCAGGTTGACGCGGTCGCAGAGACCGAGAACGTCACCGTCTCCGCTTGAGACAATTCCAACACGGCTTCGGGATGCGCCGGCCTTCGGGCGAACCCCGGCCCTTCGGGGCCGGACCCACATGGGGTTGACCCCCGAGCCGACGGCCTTCGCGGGTGACTGCGGCCGGGCGGTGCCCCGCTTTTTTTGATTCGGCCCGACCCGGTCGGTCGCCGGGGGTCTGAACACAGGGCTGGCACCCTATAAACCTTTGTTATTTTGAATCTCTCATACTTGGGAACTATCAGAATCGAAACCTTTAATAGGGGGCACCCCTTCCGTTAGTTTGTTGGGGCACAACCCCAACCGAGGACGGCCCTCTGCCGAGCATGGGGCCATTGAGAGCGCAGGGTGGGCTTCCGTAATGGGGTCCACAGCCGGACGCGTCACCTTAGCGGGTGGCGGTGGGTCGGTGTTAAGTGCGACGCATCCGTCATTCTTGAACGGTCGATTAAGCCTCTGCTCTACTCTCACTTGACCTTCCGACCTGCTCCCTCGGGAGCGGCCCTTAGCGGGGTGGTCGGTGGCTCTCGTAAGCCTTCATGGATAACGAACGCGGAACACGGAAAGACGCCCGGCAGGTGCGGACACCCGGAACCCGAACGCGGACCCCAATGCAGAGGCTATGGCTCCGGGGTCGGTTCGCTACCGCCCGGGGCAGAGGTCAAGCCTGAATCGCCCCTAAGCCCCGCGCCGAGTCCATCGGCGGTGAATGGTATGAGTAGCCGACGGTGGAGCAACGCGGGGAGACGTAGCCACCCGTGGCGGCGCTATGGAGGACTCGGCCGCACTAATCAGTGGCCGGGGTGACTCCCGGGGGAGAAGGTAACAGGACCGACCGAGCGGGAGTGAGACCCGAGGTTATGCCGCCGTGATAGCGGACCCATGACCGGACACAAAAACAGCACCAAACGTCGGGCGTCCTTCTCTCAATTGGGGACTCCTTCGGGAGTCGGGGGCAACCGGCCGTCGGTCCCACCGGCGACTTCACCGGCGACCTCGCCCTCCCATCCCTTGAGGTGGAACACGTTGATGCGGGGCGTTCAAACGGTGGAGCGTTCAAACGGTGGGGCCGGGACGGGCCACCAAAAACAAGACCGATTAGAGGCGGGGTTCATGGCCCGTCTATGGCGTAAATGAGGATTCGATTTCCTCCGTCGGTCGCCGTTTTTTTTGGCCGATACCCCACAGGGTCGGCGACCCAATCATCCTCAACGTATGGCTGACGGCCTATAAACCTTTGTGATACTGAACCTCGATTAAGTCGGAATAGTCAGAGTCGGAACCTTTAATAGGGGGAACCCCCTCGGAGTAATTGGTGAGACAATGAGTAACCCATGCAGACGCGAGAAGCACCTTTCAACGGGTGCGACCTATGGCACATTTACGAACAGCGAGACCGGTTGGTCTTGGCAGGTCGTCAAACTATGGCAGACGCCCGAGAACGCGGCGACGAACAGGTTGAGCCGTGTTATGGTCGCTGTGTCCTCTCCTTGGACGTATGGCTCCTATGAGACCGGTGACGCATACCTCGCGCAACTTCTCCCCGAGTGGAACAGGTGCGACGAGAAGACGATTAGCCCGGAATTGAACGAGTGGCTTGAGAGATTCAACGAGGCGCTACCGAACTGATTCATACTCTCCGGGGCCGGCCGCCTTCATTCTCTCTCACTCCAACTCGGCCGGTCCCAACCCCCTTCTAAGGAGTTATCAGATACCGAACCTTTATGTATGGGAACCTTCTCCCGTAATTTGAGAGGGAAGCAAAATGGTCACCCGAGCGCGAGACACAGACGCAGAGATGTTTGAGCGGTTCAGCCGCCGAAGTAATATGGAGTTCGCATACAACGCGTTCCGCATGGTCAACGGCCACGCGCCCGACGTTGAAGCGCACGACCCCCGGTTTTGGGATTTCGTTCGTAACAGCCCTGCGGCGACTGCGGTTCGCTCCGTTGGTGCCGCGTTCAACTCGGTCACTTGGGTTTATTCAAACGCGTGGGACTACGCATACGCAGACGGCGCGAGCCGTGCCGACTGCCGACGTGCAGGTATGGAAGCGTTCTGTGACTTCTATGGGTATGACTACCCCGACTTCATGGAGGCGAGCGAATGAGTATGCCCCGGGTCTTCATGTCTTGGTGTATGACCTACCGAGAACACTATTGCGACACATGTGACTCCGACGGCGTTCCACCGTCGCCACCCTTCACATTCCATTGGCAATACATTTGCACATGCGGACCGGCGGAGGTGAGTCAATGAAGTGTGAATTGTGTGGCGACGAAGCACACGGTATGATTGACGGCGTCGTCGCTGTCTGTCGGGATTGTGATACTTCATGCGGTTCATTTGAACCGAGCGCGGAGCCATTTCCCGAAGTCATAGCATTCTGTGTTCATTGCGCCTACCCTATTCATTCCGATAACGGGACGTGGTGTCTTGAGTGCGGCGAGATTTGGGACACTGACTAAACCTAACAGAAGGAGAACCTTTGATAGATGGGGTTATATCCGATGGCCCCCTTTCGCAGAGCGAACGTTGCGAGCGGCGCGACGGGACACAGGCGGAGAGTGAGCCGAAATGAAGTGCGAGAAGTGTTTTGAAGATATGAAAGAGAGTGAAGCGGTGTTGGTGCGGGTGCGCTACATTGTCGCCCCATACGGCGGCATTGAAGCGTGGTGCCCTCGGTGCTACGCTGAATAAAGCGGGTCACTGACCTTTCATATTGCGAACCTTTATGTAGTAGTGACGCCTCCGTTAGAATGAGGGCGCACAGAGACCGACAGCGGACTTGAGTCATTAGGGACGAGATTCCACGAACGCCATCGAAGCGCATCGGTCGCTCTGTGTCCTCACCCACGAGCGGGGGCGTCAGTCCAGCGCGGGGTAAGACAGCGTTAAGACCGGTTGCTACACAGCCCGACAGGGTGGTAAAGGGCGTAATTCCGGCGGCGTTCCCCCGGCTTCTAACGGCCCCCGCTCACTCATTTTTTCGGGCGGCGCCGGCGGCTCTTCTTCTTCCATTTGAACGGTATAACTATCAGCCTATAAACCTTTGTGTTACCCAAACCTTTATGTATGGGTGACCCCTCCCATCAAATGAAGCCGATGGGGGGTTCGACTCCCCCTACGTCCCGCAACGGGGCGGCGGCCGTCGCGCCACGGGTCAAGGCGCGGGGCGTGAGGTTCGGCGACCCGGGCACAGGGGCCACCCCCCGAACCCCGGGGCTTTTTTTGTGTCGAATCTTTAGGGGTTATAACCTTTGCGAAAAGTTTAATATAGGTAAAGTCAAACTCTCATAATACAAACCTTTATGTAGTAGTGGTCCCTCCCATCAAATGCAGGGGCGGAGTCACCTGCTGGCCGAGAGGCGAAAACTCCGCAGGGCAGAGGATAGCCCGACACGGCGCGACCCCCGCAGGGTCGGTGCGCCCCTCCGGCGGGACGGGCCACAGCCGAAGAACCCGGGTGAGACGTGGCTCACAAGGCGACACGCGGCCCGGGATTCCCAACCGTGAAAAACGGAACGGATAGCACAGCCGGGATTGGAAGAACTCACCGGTGCCCCATCGACAGGCAAGTGAGGGGACTAAATGTGTGCGCGGCGGGGTCGGGTCGCAATCCACATCTTTAGACATATCAGACAACAAACCTTTATGTAGTAGTGGCCGCTACGATAGAACGAGAGGGACAGACAATGAGCCGAGTTATTGAGACAGGAAGCGAATACGAGATTGCTATGAGTAGTGCAGGGACCGTCGAGGTCACTGACCGAATGAAGGCGAACGGTAACATGAGCCGCCTAATGGCGAGCGTCCGCATAGGCGCTATGGTCTATGTTGCGGGACTGATTTACAACGAGACCGGACAGACACTTGAGACGCACGTCGAGGACTGACCGCGCCTCATCTATGTTGAGTGAGTTTTTCATGGCATTTAGTTTGGAACAGTGGGCGAGCGCATACTTCGGTTTGGCATTTTTGCTTTACCTAACGATTGTGAACAGCGAAGGGTTCGACGACTGAAAATTGCGTCGATACTTTTCGTTGAGAGCCATAGAACCTCGGTTGAAAAATGGCTGGATACTTTTTCAAAGAGGCCATAGAACCTTACTTCAAAAATGGCTGGATACTTTTCGCCGAAGGCCATAGAACCTTACTCCTAATTTTTGGGTTTTTGTCTGTTTTTTCAGTCGTCGAAATGTCGTCAATTTTTACGACTTTTTCGATGCTTCAAATACTGTCGATTTTCGACCTTGAGGTTGACCTATTGAACCCGATAATGTGGCGGCCATTTTTCGGGCCTCGGTTGTGGTCGATTTTTTCGGTCACCCGTGACCTTTGGAAGTCGGCGGTTTTCGGTGGCTGAAATCTACACTATACTAAGGGGGGAAAATTGGCCGGTTTTGTTTGTGTTCTCGGAGTGGTCAAAAACTCCGCCGGCGGCCCTCAAAACCTATATTTTCGACAAACCTTTGATATACCGGCGGCCCCTCGCAGGGGTCATGTCGAAGACATCAACCCGCGAAAATATGACCATAGACAGCCACGCCTTTGACCGAATGGCCGGCCGTTTGACCGAGAGCGAAAGCCGAATCATAGTAGCCGAAGCCCGAAAGGCATGGTTCAAGGCATGCAATACCAACAGTAACAGCGTCGCCGTGATTGCGCTTCAATTGACCAACCGTCGAACCCTTCCATGTGGTTCAACCGGCGACCTAATTTGTGGAGTCGTCCGCTTTGGAGTATTGAAGACCGTATTTGTCCGAGGCTCAAACCAACAATTGAACCCGGCCGCTTTCAGAACCGACCGAGTCGTTCGGGCCGTCAAGGTTCAGCGACCACGAAAGCACAACGGAAGGAGGTGGTGAAGAATGTTCGGCGTCTTTGAACTTCTATGCCTCGGCGGTCTCTATGTGTATTACCACTTCAACGGCGGCGACTGTTGGGGAATGAAGACCACAGAGACCGAGACCGAGACCCCTCAAACCGTCGAGGTTGTCGAGTGGACTCAAGAAGACATTGAGGCGGCATATTGGGCCTCAAGAAGCCGCTCTTCAAACGGTCGATTCACTAAGAAGGAGGCGAGCGAATGAAGACCTCTTGCGCTGTTGGTGCCGGTTCTGAATTGGTCATTCTAATGGGTCTCCCGGCCGCCGGGAAAAGCACCATAGGAACCATTCAGTTCGGCGAGAGTCACCGCTTCTATGACTGTGATTCGATTAAGGAGAGTCACCCGGACTATGACCCAAAGAACCCCGCCGCTCTTCATGTATGGTCTAAGGGTGTTCTGAATGAACAGATTGAGACCCTTTGGAATTGGCCGATGAATGCGGTCCTTGATTCCACAGGCACCGACGCCGAGAAGGTTGGCCGTCAAGTCATGTTCGCTAAGGCGGCGGGCATGAAGACCCGTCTCCTATTCGTTACAGTGTCTCAAGAGGTCTCCCTTGAGCGCAATGCTCGCCGAGAGCGAGTAGTTCCGGAGCATGTGATTCTTGAGAAGGCCGCACAGGTTACCGAGACCTTCGACTTAGTGCGCTTCATGTTCGATGAAGTCGAGGTTGTCGATAATTCGATTGAGAACCCGGAACTTGATGATAGAACGGGGGCGGTTTGAATGGTGCTGATTTTTCACGCCACAGACGCCGCCACAGCGTCGATAATTGCCCGGGAGGGGGTTAAGTCACCCAAAAGCCGAGGAATGGCCTTAGACGACGTTATAGAGGCCGTTAAGCGTAAAGGTTGGGGATATGATAGCGAGGGGGTTTGGAATATGGCGTGGAATTGTTGGAGTGGCTCATTCTTCACGACTCGCACATTCAACCCCCACTTTGGGAGCGTTGTTATTGCGGTCGATACCTCAAGCATACCCGACGACGCATTCACAACCGACGACTTCGGCTTCATGTGGGATGAAGTGACCCGGTGCCGTATTGAAGCACACAGCCGAGAAGGTCCGAAGCCGCATGAGTGGCGGAACGGTCGAGAGGTGAAAGTTACCGCCGACATTCCACCGGAAGCCGTGCGGATTTTGACCCCGTCCGAGGTTGCTAAACTTGAGCCGTGGAACCGACCTTCAAAGGACGTTAAGAGGTGGCGGGAGGTGACCGATTAGAGCGGGTTCAAACGGGGTCCAAAAGTGGACCCCGGACGGCCCCCCCTATTGAGGTTCAGCACCATATCCAAACCGCATGCCGTCGAATACCCCTCTCGGACGCTAAGTGTAATTTTTACTTATGTCTCATATAGGTTTGTATAGTATAGTATCTACTGATTAGGAATAATTAACGGAACGGACGAGGGGTATGGGAGACACACAGGACAGAGGCCAAAATAGGGCTTTTTTCTGATAAGTTCGCTCTGTGGTGTGTGTGAATGGTGAATGACCGTCTCTGAATCATTACTCACTAATTCCCCCCTATGGGGGGAATTACAATTCAACTAATGCGTAGAACTCATGTTATCGGCCCTATCGAACCCGATTGAGAAGTCCGGGGAATTGTTTGAATCTCGATTTTGAAGATTGTAACCGAAAACAAACCATTCTCGTCAGTGATTGAGATTGACTGATGCTGGCTAATTCTACCCCTACGGGGTAGAATTAGCGAGAGGTTGGTGGTTATCGAGACCGATACAGCACAGTGATAAACCGGTTAGCACCACCCGGTAGCATGAGTCGGATTATTCCTCAACAAGCCGACGGCGCCGTTTTGTTAAGTGACGTCGCGTTGAATACTGTGTTTTCTATCACAATTTGTAACACGGCTTCTAATGCAACGTCGTTTGATTTGAACGACTGCGCCGCCACAGGAGACAAGGACGCTTCTAACCTCGTATTGTCTTTGATGATACCGGGTGCCACTACTATTCAGTTCACATACCAAGGACTACTGTTTGGAACAGGAATCGTTGGCACATTCGTGTGGGGCGACGCGGCGGCTATTGCTCATATCGAAGTGGGATGATTAGATGGAAGTTATCGTTGGCATCCAAAATGTGGATGACGGACACCTACTCTCTATGGTGGCCGCTTCTCCCGAAGGACGAGGTATGTTCACTCAATCATTACACAATACCAAGACGGATGCTCAAACTGCAATCGCAACACAGTGCAACCTGCTAAGGATTATTGGTCTCGATATTGAAATCGTTCAAGTGAACATTCCAAATCTCGATGAGTCACCGGAGAGATGGCTTGTTGACTATGACCCGGAAGAGTATAATGCACATGTCGTTCACGTCGATTAAGGCCGTCCCATTAAACATGGTGGGGGAGAACTTATCAGACAGTGCGCCTTCGGGTGTATCAATGACGGTGGAACGTATATGGCATCGACAAATAACCGACCCGCCGTCGGATATTGGTATGCTGATTCAAGCGATACTGTTAATGAGTCCTCAAACAACATTCACTGTGAAGCGAAATGGATTGACTTTGACCATAGAGGCGATAGATTGAGCAAACCCATTGTTGGAGAACCACTGAATAGAGTCCATTCCATCTTCTATTCGTTATTACGTGAGCGCGAGTGGCAACTATTCGTTAGTCACCCAACCGCGATTTCATGGGTGTATCTCCCTGCCGACTCCGTGCGTGTGCATGCGCGTATAGAGTGGCCTCCTTCACCGGAGTATGGTAACCCGATTATCTACGTCCACCCATTCGCGTTTGAGTGGAACGACGAACATTTACTCAAGGGACTAATTCACCACGAACTGTGCCACTACATTCTCGGTGCTGACGCAGGTCATGGGCGTTCGTTCCAACACATGGAACAGGGGTGGGATGACTACTTCCTATACAAACAACAGGCGACCGAGTTCGGCAGATGGCTACGAAGACAGAAGCCAATATGGAGATTGGAATGCACCACATGTGATACCGTTCAATATCGGTCTGTGAGACCCAAGGAAGGGACCGCGTGTGCCGAGTGTTGTCGGAGGTTTAATAAAGGTGAGTGGTCTGCGAAGTTCAAGTTTCATATAGGTGGGGCACCCACCGGTGAATAACTGCGGGGAGGAACCCCGAAGAAGAAGTGATGAAAAATGACTGACGATAAACCGATGGGAAAGCGCGAAGCAAAGCGCGTAACGAAAGACAAATTGAATGGACTATTCGCTGAACAGGGATGCGAACTTGTCGAGCGTAGTGCGGGTGCCGTGAATTACATGGGCGTTCGTGTTCAAGACAGTAAGCAGAACTGCGCCGCAATTTACGGTTCCAAGAACCGAGCATGTTCTGTATGGATGAAAGAAGACGCCTTTGATGCTCTCAAAGCGACAGGCGTTCTGAACCCGGAAGTGCAGGTTGTCGAAGACGTTAGCATGTTCCGCAGAGGCTTCCAATGGTCTGTGCATGTGAACGGTCCCGAAGACCCAATTATTCCACACATTGTTGAGGTATGCGTGAGCGCAGGTAATGAGCGTTGGGCGAAGACCTCTGCTCGTAAAGAGATTGAGGCTCGACGCGATTCCGAACGTGCGGACCGAGAGGCTCGCATGGCAGAGAAGCGCCGTAACCCTTGGGCTTGAGCCACACCATCAATCATAGCACCTGCTTTATGTGGGTGTGCGAGCGAAGGATGACTCATGGCACAATGGACGGAACTAACGAGACCCGAGACCCTTGACGATGTGGTCGGTCAACGACATATTACCGACCGTCTTCAATACATGGTCGAGTGTCTTCACAATGGGTCAGAGTCATTTCCACACCTCATGTTCGTCGGTCCTCCCGGCGTTGGTAAAACCTCGACTGCATTCGCACTAATGCGTGATGCTTTCGGCGAGGCGTGGCGTGATAACTTCATTGAACTAAACGCGTCTGATGAGCGGTCCATTTCGGTGATTCGTAACAAAGTCAAGGACTTCGCCAAGCGAGGGTGCGTTGGCACATACGAGTGCCACAGAGGCACGGTTCCTATTCCCTTCAACGTCGTGTTCCTTGACGAGTGCGACAACCTCACTCAAGAAGCGCAGGGTGCGCTCCGACGGATTATGGAGCGTTACACACAGACCCGATTCATTCTCTCCTGTAACTACCCACACCGAGTCATTGACCCGATTAAGGACCGTTGTGCGTTCGCCTATGCACGATTCACACCGATTGGTGATGAAGACCTGTTCAACTACCTCTCCGTCTTGAGTAAGA